>Ga0065711_1003320_pt1 | contig 28612 bp, 18 predicted proteins | sample Hoacrofraction12_FD_59098 | JGI IMG/M metagenome (GOLD analysis project Ga0065711, IMG submission 59098) | Hoatzin crop microbial communities from Cojedes, Venezuela - Epithelial fraction 12 v2 (version 2) | ecosystem: Host-associated > Birds > Digestive system > Esophagus > Crop | place... | reverse complement strand
AAGAAGAAATGCTAATTTCTATTGGAATGGAAAGCTATATTCAACTGGGGAAAAAAAGGGTTATGTTCAGGTGTTACTGTGCATTTAGTTCTTGACTAAATGAAGAACGCAAGAGAAGCAAGCTCATAATCCCTTGGGAGTTAGGCACTAGGCAGTCCTGAAGGCTTCTGAACATCACTATCATTCAAGCCTTTGCATGCAGTCAGAGTTACTTGAGGGCACTTTGACTGTAAGCCTCTCCACCCTTATTTGCCTCTGTAGTCTCAACATAATTTCTAGGAGTTATTGCACAAGATGTGCTGAGGATAGAAGTTCCAGAAGATAGTGCCACCCCAGACTTTGGCATCAGGAATTGGTGGTATTGCATAACTAATCTCTGAATATTGTGACTAATTTCTGTTGGAACAACAGCTACTCATTGCAATGACTGAGGAAGCACACGTGGGAAAAGTAGCAACAAGCACTGCACAATACATTGACACATGTCCTCCATGCAGAGTGTTGGAGAATTGACCCACGTACCAGATGTATGACAGAATTCCCGGCACCTTCCCCAAGTCCTGTTGCCTCCACAGACGGAACATCAAAGAGATGAACAAAGACTCTGTTAGCCACGTTTTTGAAGAAGAATAGTTACTCAGTGCTTCGATAGAAGTATCTGGGGGGTGTAGACACTTCCTCAAGATGGAGGATGGAGATATTCTGGTGTATGACAGCACTGTAGGATCAGCTTTCTGAAGACACCTGGGAGGCTAAAGGAGAGTGAATAAGAGGCAAGGAAACAACCAGATTTACTAGTCCGCAGTTACTCTGAGGAATAGTGCTTTAGCTGTGGCATTCTTACTGCAGCTTTCTTTGTTTTGTACGTGTACTGCCTGTAGCCAGCACTGTTTATAGCCACAGATGATACTGAAGGATTTATAGCATCTGAATTGCTCTAGCATGTTTTCAGATAGTTCCATAAATGACTGTTGCCGTTTACTTTGGGCACTGCTTTGAATGACTTGTGTTTCTTTATTACACGGAGATAATGAGACCCAGGTTTTTTCCGTATGGACTGGCAAGCAAGCGGTGATCAAGAGCATTGACGTGTACCAGTAACCCCTCTCTCCCAGGAGCACGCTCCCAAATTGTCAGTTCTGAAAAAGGTGGTCCCAGTTGGCAAAACAGTGAGACCTTGCAGGCAGCTGAGGAGAGTCTGTATGTTTAATCTGTAGTTAACCAGGAGCGGGAAAGCAGTAGGAGCCCAGTAGCTTCCTGGAGATGAGCTATGTTATGTCAGCTGAAAACTCGGCAGAACAGATTCATAGTGGGGACAAGGGCAAAAGCTCAGAGTGAGGGGAGAGGCATCCAGTAGGAAGAGGAAACATACAGCAGTGTAATTACAAAACAACACCATGCAAATACAAGTGAAAGGAGAAAAAAAAAACGTATGCAGATTGAGCAGGTGTCAAATGTCTGTGTGAAAAAGCATACATAATTTATTTCATGGAATACCTGTGTGAAAGACTGTCCTTACTGTGTTTGATGAACTGTCTGTGTTGAAAGTGAGTATCAGGGTTACTTTGCACCCCCTAAGGAGATCTGCTCAAGCCAGGACTGCTGGCAGGACCCATTCCCTCAACGGCAGCAACACTCACATCTGGCTGAGTACAAATAGACTTGCCTTTGTTCAGCACTCCAGCCAGGGTTACTGAGGAGAGAGCACTTTGCATCTTCATACAGGGCAAACCTTATGATACTGTAATTTTAGCATCTCATAGCTTAACATTTTTAGGAGTTAAGTTGATACAAAGAATGCTGAAGCAGTTCCAAGGTGTCTGTGGGAAACTCTTCTTAGCCACAGGGGATAAAACTGAATGAAATTAATTTGGAAATTGAGAAGAATTTGACCTTGGGAGAAGGTGGACAGAAATCAGGCACTGGCACCCTTTCAAAGGTGTTGTACCAGTCAGTATTTTTGCTGCCCGAATAGAGGTTAAGCATGTTGGTAGGAAGTTGATAGGAGCCAGAGGCACTGCTTCTCAGCCAGACAACGTGCCTTTGATGAGAGGTTCAGACCCCTCAGGAGACAGGCATGGGGACTGCTGCCTCTTGTAGGACACCAGACTTTTAGATCCCAGCCTATGCTAGCCCTGCTGATAAACCCTTTCTAATAAAATATGGCTGCATACCACCTTTGCAAAGTTTCTGACCCTGATTTTCCCATTCTTGGTTTCTAATGGCGTTTTGTCGTATTCAATGTTAGAAGCAAATGCTAAGATCAGTTAAGAAATGGACCAAAAAGACAATCACAAGTCACTGGGTTTATATTATTCAGCATCTTCTCTTTCTTTTACTGTCCCTCTATCAAAAACTTAAATATCTTGGAAACTTCTGCTTTTAAAAACAGTAAAGGAAGCTGCATCAAAACAGCAGTGATGGCTCTAGCAGTGGTCATGCAACAAGCAATAAACCTTGCAGTAACACAGCAAATTTCCATCCCACCAGTATGGGGACCAGGGTATAGGTAGCAACTGTGAAAATGTGTCTAAATGAAACAGAGATTTGCAAGCCAGCCGTATTTCTTCAAAATCTTTCTCTCTCTCTTCCACTCACATACATACATATAGATTTCCAGTATTTACATCTGGTGTGCTTCATTTCTATTGCTCTGCAAAGTTATTCATTCATTCCTTTCACAGAGCTGTGGTGAGGAGCCCAAAACTGAGTTTCTCACCCTGATTCTCCCATTTTTTTATCTCACTCAAACTGGATGTCTACGAATTAGACAGCTAGACAGCAGTCTTCCACTACATCCAATGGAAAGAAACCATAACTTCCAGAAGGGGCTTAGCTCACAAGTTATGTGAGATTTAGACTTATCTCAAGGTTTGGTGTCAAAGAGGGGTGAGATGGGATGAACTGCTCATTGTTTCAGTCCATTGACATTGAAGAAGCATGGGATTCGTTTCCCATAACCCAAGCCAGCCTGACCGAGGCTGCTATGGGTCTTTCCTCCAAAAGTCATTTGGCTCTTCCTTCCCAAGAACTGACGCTGGAGCGTGTGGAATCCTTTTGCACATGCTCATTTAGCAGGGCATCAGAAGAATCACTGAAGTGACCATAAAATTGCAGTCTGAGATGAATAACTTTTAGCTGCTTAAACTTCCTGAGATAATTTTATTTCTGTTTTGTTTTGTGTGATTGCTTTTGTGGCACTGGTTAGAGGGTTATGTTCCTGACTGTTTACTATAGAGGTCAGTTCCCATTGTGGTTTCTAAGCTGACAGGATACACTTTCTTTTTTTCAAGTGTTATTGCTGTGAAACAGGAAAAAAAAGTCTGGAAACCTTTTTGGCAAATGAAAATGGAATGTTGCACACATTCTGTATTTCATCAGTTGAGTTCCTGAGGGAAGCACCCAACACTGGAGAAAGTAGAAACAGTGAACTTGATATAGCCATACATGGAAACACAAAGTGAACTTGATTAAAAGTAAAAATGCAAACTCTTGTGTATAGTTTGTTTTGCATATTCATTTTATTATTATTGTCGTTGTTGTTGTTGTTGTAAATATTTCTTGTGTTGTCCTATTAAACTGTCTTTATCTCAAACTCACGAGTTTTACCTTTTGTCCACTTCTCCCCATCCTGTTGGTAAAGGAAGGGGAGGGGTGAGCGAGCGGCTGTCTGGTGCTTTGTTGCCGGCTGCCAGGTTAAGCCACAACATAGTTAAACTGTTGTGTCTTCTGTTTTGAACTCTGATTAAAAACAGACACCTGAGATCTCTGTGCCACAGACTTGCCTAAACTCACCTAAAACACACAGGGCCATGTTTGCGACTCTTCTGTTTGTTGTTGTTTATACCCCTCAGGTATGCAGGTATGCTTCTTTCAGCTAACAGTTCACAATTTCATATATCCAGATGTAGCCCATGTATAAAAACGTCCATGTCAAGATATTCATAGTTTAAATCAATATTGTTTTAGGTAATATTCCTTCTTTACATTCTCTTCTAGTTCCTGTGTCTCTCTTCCAGCATAACCACAGAACACTGATGCCAGAAGCCATATGTCTTCTTTCAATATTTATAAGTAGTCTATGGTCCTCTTTGGTTTATTGTTTCTGACTGATCTTTATTTTTAAAGCAATTAATCAGTTTAAAAATAGATGGGTGTGCTACACTGAAAACCCCCATGAAGGATGAGTGCTTTGGTCTCTTCTTATTCAAAAATGTGCTAAATAATAATTCTTCATATGGTATAACTCTCTAAGACTTGCCTAACACAAGTATTTGTCTGTTTCTGAGCATTTGATACGTTAAAATGACATTTTGTAAATGAAAACGATGTTCAAAAAGCACAGGTCAAACTAAATTCTCTTACCGTAGACATTAACAAATTTTTGGCAAGTCTTAACTCTCTAATGCATTTTGGCTAAATTCAAGACTCACACCTAGATTCACTTTAGTTTGAAAATATAATCTAGATCTGAAGGCCATGACCAAAAGTACTGTTTCTGGAGTAGTAAGACCGAGGAGGAAACCGCTATTCCTTTTTTTTTTAATATTTTGTTTTGTACTCTAAGTCTCTTTCTAACTCACAGTGGCAAGGTTCTGGGGAACAGAAAGAGAATAAAACCAGTTTATTTTTTATTTAGTTGAGTGTTTTTGGGATTCTGCAATTAGCAGCCTACAAGGCTGCTGTAGTATACATGGCATTTGAGGAAGGTTATTGCAACCCTCTGCACCAGAAGCTGAGCTGAGGAAAAGAGAAGATGTCTCCAGAGGATGCCCCAGCTCCTGGCTGTGGGGTGGGCTGTAGCTTGTAATCCCAGCTGCACAGGGGGCCTATGTTGGCTGCATGACAAAAGCAAGGGATTTCTTCATCTCCCTTCAGTGTGGACAGTCCTTCTAACGGCCGGGTAGGTGCTGAGTTTCCGCCTGAAAACTGGTCACCCCCCAGCCAATCGCTTGCAACTGCAGGTATTCAGCCCTTGAAAACCTAAACTATAATCTTCTGAGTTATGAACTGGGAGTTGAGTAGTCATTTGAAAATACGTAGTTTATATGGCTAAATCAAAGATTATATCAAAATTCGCCTGGCAGGGCTTTGTCGTCATTCATTGTCACGGTTTCCCACTGTAGCATGTCATCCTACAATGCTTGAGCTGCTTTGTTTTCCTCAGAGTGAGATCTTGGATGGTTGAGGCATGTTCTGTCTGTAGTGAATGGGTAAACAGTGGCTTGAGCCTACAGAAAAGGAGAATGAAGCTAGAAACAAAGATTTACTAATGGCTAAGTTAGTGAAGGCCCAGAACATGCTAAGGATTTGGGGGTTTCCTAGTGTTAGAGGTTTTAATAACAGATTGAATAAATATTTCGTAGGAAGGGTGTCCAGCTGATGGATTGGGACCTCCTGAAACATCGCCGAAATCTGCTGTCTAACAACTCTAAATCCATTATGAGACCTTGTGTTATCAATAACCATTCTAATAGCACCTACTCCAAACCTTCAGGAAATATCAGACGTCTGTTTGGACACTAGAGCGAGTTCATTATGACCCCTAAGGTGTTTTATAATACAGGAAGGCTACCAAAACCTCGCTCCCTGGCAGCAAATACTCAAGATAGCGTATGGCGGAAACAGTCTGAGTCTATCCCAGCAGCTGCTTCACATGATGACTGGGGTGTAGGTATTCATATCATTATTAAGTGACTGCTTGTGAACAAAGGAGGTACAGCCTTGCTTAATAACTGGAAGAGGCTTTTCCTTGCCCTTCAAACAGCCCACAATAAAGGCCGCAAAAATGAAAGGACAGACCATCCTGTGCAATGGGCTCAGTTTTACAGAGCCTTTGAGATAAGTTAGTAAGAGGGCAAAATATCTGGCTTTGAAATACTTTCAAAAACAGCTTGGGAGTGAAGAGAGCTCAAGAAACAAAAGGACACTGAGAAAAGGGTATTTAGCAAAAACGCTGGTAAGGGAAAGCCTTGTTTTAAAGGCCTATGTCAAACCTTCAACAGAAGAGAAGTTTACTTCTCCAGAAAGTAAGATCTGACGTAGAGACATTCAGTAAACTTATTCCATTTTCCTAACCAAACAGTGGGACAATTTGGCACACGAGCCGTGCCAGGTTGACTAGATTTAAAACAGAACAAAATACTTCTCTAGTTGGAGGCAAGACTTCCTGTCTTTGCAGATACCAGCTGTAGTGCTTAAGGAAACATTTTTACAAAGGGAAAGATATAGCAGGCAGTGGTGTTTGCCAAGTCAGACTTACTTGGGAAGTCAGTAGACTAAATCTCTACTCTCTTTGTCTTCTTACTGTTTTAGTGGAGTGAAATCATCTCTCAAAAGCCTGCCATACCATGGTGTTTACAGAATTTAGAGACCTTTTCTAAACCTACACATCCACATTGCACAAAACCATATTCTTCCTGCTCCCACTTTGTGTAGATCAAAGTGAAGATAACATTCCCAGGGACATATTGACAAGTTACTCTTTTCCAGGTGCATACTATATTCTCCCTTAGTCCCTCTGGGCTAGCTATGAGCTGGACAATTATAATTCAGAACAATACATGCACTGAGGACCAGTAGTCAGGCTCAGTAGTACTCATGCAAGCCTTACACAGATTGATCTCACACAATGCTGCACGTGTTTGGTAGACCCCAGCTGGACCTTAATTCTCCCCTATTCCCAAAGCAATGGCATGAAATCCTATTAATGTGTTTTCCTATGAGGTGAAAAGTAAGGAAACAGCTGCACTTTCATTTTTCCTGCATATTTCTAATGTAAGATAGCAGCAGAGTTTACATATGGAGCAGTGGCAGGAAAATATGTGACTCACAATTTAATCTTGCATGGGAAGGGAGGGAAAGTGTAATTCTTCAGGTTGTCACAAACGTAATACTGTACTTCATTTCTACCGTGCTTACCTGTGTTGTATCATATGGAATGAAAAAAGCAATCTCAATAGTTGCAAAGAAACAAAACACTACAGAGTATATCAGAGTATAAAGTTTGAATGGTTGTATTCCAAAATAATATTTTACATGCTATTGTATATGTTATTACTTTATCTTGTGAAAGAAAAAAAAAAAAAAGAGAAATAAATCAAAGTAGGAAACAGAAAGGAGCCATGGGAAACAGATGAATGATGACATTCAAAGAATGGCATGAAAAACTGAAGAAACGCTACACAAAGCCAGGAAATTGTCATTTTGCAGCAATGGCATCTATCTGTGATCGTCTCCAGCACTGTTTCACCACATCCATCAATGAAGGACGCACAGATGTCACCATCAGAAATTCACAATCTGAATCAAGTTCCACAGCAAGCAACGGAAAGACTTTGATTGACTCCAGAGGGCTTTGGATCGGGCTTTTTCCATATCCTGGCTCAGGACCTGAAATCGCTGTTATTCTTTTTAATAACAACTCTTTCCACTTCTGTAGTGACTTCCATCCACAGAGCTCGCAGAATACTTCCTCTTATGAGTTCTATTAATTCAAGCAAGAGAAAGATTTTTCGACTTGAAATACAGGTCTTCTTACCTTCTACTACTCTCACAGTTCAGAGCCAGCTGAAAATTGTAGTTAATTTTGAATAAGAAATTGTTGAAATGTATTCTCATTCTGATTTAGTACAATGCATTTATTATGGAACAAATATTATGAAACATAATAACCTAAGAAGTTACTCAGATTTTGAAAAATCAAATAAGAGATCATTCTTCAGTTTTATATTTTACTTATGAAGTGGGATTTTCTTTTATATGTATGACAGTCAATGTGTATCATTAATTATTGTCTGAAATGCAAATTATCACTGCCTGTAACACATCATAATGTGATAGAAATATGATTGAAAAATCCAGTTTTGTTCTGTTTCGTTTCTTAAGTCGGGGGGGAGCTGCTCTGTAGTAACATAGTAACAAACAAAATATCTCTTCTTTTTTTCCTCTTTTTTCTTTTTTTAATCAGTATCTCCTGTTCATGTTACAATGAAATAGTCTGATCCTTTAAGACAGGACAACACTATGAAAACTAAAGGCAATAAAGTCAAAAAGTCTCCCTTGAGTAGTATGAAAATTGTTCTGCTACATGTTTGAGGAATGGAAAAAGTGCTCGTGCAGAGCACTATTACTAGATTCTTCTGGGAAATCTGTCCTTGATTACAAAGAAGTAAAAATTTTATTTCGAAGAAAAAAACTGGCTTGTAGACAATGAAGGTAAAACATCTCTGCAGAGATACAGACAGCAATGAGCACACGAGACAGTTGTGTCTGTGTATGTGTGAGTGTGTGTGCGCGTGGAGGTTGCCCTCATCTCCCCTAGAAGGGATTTCCAAATCCCAAATGATGAGACCGATAAAAGCAAACAATAGTACTGCTATGTTAGCCACAAGAAACAAGAAAAAGGCAGCTCCAGCAGGAGCAGCTTGATGCAAGAAAAGGGCTTTTATCTTTCCTTCCATCCTGATATCATAGCCAAGCATCATGATGAGACTTTCAGTCCTAACGCAACAGTACACTTCAGTTTTAAAGGCCAAAACGGATTCTGATGAGGCTGTCTTGACTCATTAAAAATAGCCTTGTGCTGAAGTGGAAGAAGGCTTGTTCCAAGCCCACTGAAGTCAATAGGAGGTGACTTCAATTGCCTCTGGATCTAGGCCACAGTAACGACAGGCGCACCACGAGGTCATAGTTTAACAACTGTCTTCTAAAGGACAAAGCCTAAAATGTTCCAGCCCTCGCGAGTTCCTTACTTAGCTGCAGGAGCCTTCAAAGGACAGTTTGCATTATGAATTGAATCCACTATCCTATTAGTTGAGAGGATGCTACCGAGTACTCAAGTTAGAAAAGCTTGTGGTTGCAGTGGTCAGGGCTGCCTCTAGAACAGTGAGGGCTCTCAGGGAGCTCTGAAGCTTTCTCCATAAATTACAACACTGCATTTCAACTCCCTTCTTCAGCTGCCGTCACAGATGGCCTGGATGGGTTCAGTAACTGCATGTCACCACAGCTATGATTGTAGAGATTGTCCTAAGGGCTTACGTCAGTAATTCAGCATTTAGCCCTCTGCTGCAGCTTCTTCACAGAAGTTTTATTTTTTTTTAAGATTTGCAATGAAGAAGTAAACATCATAAATCTATTGAACGCTATGTTTTCCCTCTCTCTTATTCCTAGAGAATTTTTTTATCTGTCCTGGCTCCCAACACTCTACAGTCCTTTGTTGCAGACAGGCTTGGTGTCCTGCCTGTGCACATCGGCCTTTAGCCGTGCAAGGGGACCTCATAGTAGTTTTTTGGGTAATCCTGGGCTATTGAGGTGTTACTTCTGCTTTTGTCCCACAGCCATGTTGTAGGTTGTGTGTACTTCAAGATCGCCCTCAAGGGAATGCTTTTCTGAGCCCAAGGATGGGGTTTGTCATCATGTTGTGCAGCAATGCCACTGAGCTCGCCCGGGGCAGTGCGGGGTGCAAGGTGCTCTCTGCCGACTCTCCCAGAAGGGCAGCTCAAATGCGTGGGAGGTTGGTGACAAGCTCAGGATGAGGCAGCTGAAGCACGTGAATGGTGCCTTTCTTGAAATTAAGTCTGATTTTGACCCAGTCTGTACCAACACGCAGTCTCACATACAAGCCACGTAAAACCTGACTTTTTCCCCTGAGCTTTCACGTGAAGGTTTGGTTAATTCAAGTCAGGGCATCAAAACATAGGTTCGAACATCAGAAAAATCTATGAAGAATCATTACAAACGAAACCACGACCAGAAAATGGGACCCAGCCACCCCTCGGAAAGGAAATACTATGGCAGGTTTCTTTTTCTTCTGCAACAGTTGCAAGATCTAAAGAAATAAAAGAGAAAGGAAGAAAATGCTGTGACAGTGGGATAGATTTACCTGTGCAAGAGTCCCATACAATTAAAGTCTAGCCCTGTCAGGCTGTGGCTTAAGCGATTTGGCTGAAATATCATCATCATCATAAATATATTAAATAAATGTTTCTAAAAGCATCAGTTTCCAGAAATATTTAGCATCTTATAAAAAGAGATGTAAAACCAAGACAGGTTTATTCCTGAGAAACGGTAATGTGAGCCTTTGGTATGATCAGAAATTTATGAATTCAATATCCCAACAATAACAGCCACCCCCCCCTATATATCTTAGCCGTATGCGTTTCCTAGCATAAGTGTTTTCTATCTATTAGGCTCGGCAGATACAGTCCTCTGTCTGGTTCCAGTAGTCTGAGCTCTGGCATTTCTGATGAGTTCTGCTAAGGATGCTTGCTGATTCTTTTCCTTGATCAAAGCTTATGTCAGTAAGTATTTTACACCAGTCCTATTGAAAAGGTAGCTTGAATTAATAAATATTACCAAAATAAATCACGCAATTTTTATTTTCTGTACATGAAGTGATTCTTTCATGGACAGTAAAGTTTTTGTCCATTCTCACTGAATAAACAGTATTTTTAGTCTATTATCTCCCATCATTATTGTAATGTTACTCAATAAAACTAAATGCTTTATTTGTTCAGCAGGGTGACAGTGTATTTCCTTAACAACACAACATCATTGTGTGCTTTAGGAAACAGCTGCACAAGCCAGTAAAGTGATGACACATACTTGGAATTTTCTCCATCTCTCAACCACATTTTGATGAATATCCCATGAAATGAATAAAAGCTATCTGCTGTAAATGTCAGGCAGGTGCTATGCAGCTGCACACCAAACACGGAAAGACTTTTTCATGAGAATTTATCTGCTGTATCTATGTCTGCATTTCTCCATCTCTGCACTGTGTCTACCCATCTACATCTTTTCTGTCCATCCTGCCTAAATCTCTTCTCTAAGTCTATTTCAGTCTAATCGTCTGCTTGCTTCTGTATAAACCCAGGTTTTACTTCCTGCTGGGGCCACGTTGTTCAAAACCTTTTACTAAGGATATTAAGTACAGCTGGCTTTGTAAATTTGGTGTTGGTTGGAATGTCCCATTAAGAGACATCCAAGAAAGTCAGCTTACTTTTATGTACCATTTAACTAAAATGCTTATCAAAGTGTGGCTGACTTCTAAATTTTGAATATCTGACCCTACCAACTTGTACAATTCTTGCAGTGCAGAGAATTTTTAAAAGTAGTTTTGCCTTCACATTACACTGCATAGAGGCAAAGAGGCATTTTAATGCCATCTTCCCTACGGTTTACTGTCAAGGTAAGTGTATTTGGCTCAGCTGGTTGACAGACCCTATGTGTTTGCTTCAGTGAACCTTGACACTGTGTGCAGAAATCTCCAGACCTTCTGAAGAAATTATAGGGGCTGGGAGAGTGTTGATGTGTGCTGTCCCTGTGGCTGTGCTTAGCACATGCTGTTGGGGGGGCTCACTGTCCACAGCCATATTTATCTCCATTGTCTGTAGAATATGGATGGGATTGACACTTTTAAAAATGTACTTAAAATGATATAAAGCTTCCTATAATCTATTCACACCCCATGAACATGTCTACCTCACCTAATGTATACCTACATGAATATTGATGTGTATTTAGATACACACACACACATTTGTGTATATACGTATACAGAGAATAGAACAGAATAGAACAGAATATTTCAGTTGGAAGGGACTTACAATGATCAACTAGTCCGACTTCCTATGCTCCTTTTGTACATATGCTAGTGCGTAATATCTATGTTTGTGTTTATATATGCCTCTGTATTAAGGAGAACAACCAATACTGCACGTAAATCCATGGCATCAGTTTGTATCCATGTGGCTGCAAAATTGGGAGCATTAGCTAATACACTAGATGCTTGTACTGCAATTCAGAGGGACCTTGACTGGCTGGAGAAATCGTCCAACAAGAATATTATGAAGTTTAGTAAAGGAAAATGCCACGTCCTGCAGCTGAGCAGGAATGACCCCATGCACCAGTACACACTGGGGGCCAGGCAGCTGGAAAGCAGCTTTGCAGCGGAAGCCCTGGGGGTTCCTTTGGATACCAAGTGAACCACAAGCCAGCAATGTGCCCTCACAGCAAAGGTCAACAACATTCTGGCCTGCAATAGGGCTACATTGCCAGCAGGTCAAGAGAAGGGATCCTGCCTCTCTGTTCAGCCCTGAATATCACGTCTGGAGTGCTGGGTCCAGTTCTGGGCTCTGCAGTACAACAGAGACAGGTACATACTGGAGCAGACCCAGCGAGGGACCATGAAGATGATGGAGTGGAGCATCTGACATACAAGGAAAGGCTGATTCAACCTGTAGAAGACAAGGCCCAAGGGCGATCTTGTCAATGTATATAAATACCCGATGAGAAGACATAGCCAGACATTTCTCAGTGACATCCAGTGAGAGAACAAGAGGCAAGGGGCACAAACTGAAATACTGAAAATTCTGTTTAAACATCAGAAAAAACTTTTTTAATGTGAGGCAGGGTGAACACTGGAACAGGTTGCTCAGAGAGGTTGTGGAGTCTCCCTCCCTGGAGATATTTAAAACCTTATGAGATGCAGTCCTGAGAAACCTGCTCTAGCTGACCCTGCTTTGAGCAGGGGGTTGGACTAGGCAATTTCCAGAGGTGCCTTCCAGCTTCAGCAGTTCTGTGATTCTGTGAATGTGTGATTCCGTGGGTGGAGGTGCCCATAATGAGGTGCCCATAATTTCTTATTTGTTCAGCTTTTTGCCTTAATTTTGGGTCAGTCACACTAGAAACCTGGAAGCAGAAATACTACTTTAAATGCACTCAGCAGACTTTTAGAACCATGGACACTGCCCAATGCCCAAGAGCGACAGATGCAGGGACCAGCTTCCCTGCTGCTCCGCACTCTCTCTGAAGTGTCCCACTTGTATCTATCTTTCTCAAGCTTTGTTACGGAGATTTCTTCAAACAGGTATGTTATGGAGATTATATCATCTTCATGCTTTCCTTGCAATGTCACTGAGATATAGTGCAAAACCAATCTAAAATACATGGTCTCCATTCCAGACCTTTGTGCGTTGCAAAGTGCACAAAGTTTATTCGGTCAAAATAATCCATAGTCTTTCCTATCATGATGGTCCTTTGAGTAAGAAAAATTTGAAGTCAACTTTAAGCTTAGCTAGTTTTCTTACCTTGGTTTTCTTGCCTTGGCATTGATTATTTGCGCTGAAAAACCTTGCCAGGGAGAAGAGTAGCTGAGATCTGTTTCTCCAGCTTTCCAAAGGAAGAAACAACTTTTAAGTGAACCAGCGTTCAGTTCTAGTACATACCACTCTCAAAAAAGTAAGACATTCTCAGCTGAAATGAATAGTAAAGGTACGGACCATTATTCCTCTGACATGGTAAAAGCTAGATGAATATAATCATTGCCTGAAGTAGCCTAGACAAAGCCTCGTATAATTTCATAGATCAGACATGAAAATTTTTGTCCCCAGGAAATATTCTTAAATTCAATTTAATTAAAATTCCAATGCACATAATAAAACATGCGTATAATAAAAAAAAAAAATCTGTCTCTAATGAATCAAGTTGTCTTTTTCTTTGTTACTGAATATTAAATTTGCATTAGATAGAATTGATAATACAAGTACAACAAAAAGACCTATAAGGGTCTATAGTATATTCCCACGTTTCACATGAAATTAGAAGAAAAAGTTCAGCTACCTACAGGGACTACTGAAGACTTCTTTTCATTTGAACTTTCCCTCCTCAGCTAGTACATAAGTGTAAATGGACCAGGGCAGTTAGGTGTTAGAAATAATTTTATATAATTATAGACCTCTTGGTAAATAAAAATGTCTCTTTGGTGTTGTTTCTGTTATTTTTTTTTTTCTTGGAGTACATAAGAAAAATTAATTAAGCCAGCTCTGAAATATGAATTCTTCTCATACATGCATAAGAAAAATTAATATTGCACTTAGTAATGATGAAACTCTGTGATTAAGTTATGTATTAAAGAAGGAAAGAGGTAAGAGCGTTCCACAGTAATTAGAACTGAAAATAAACTTGTATATATTTCTTATCATAAAGGAGACTACCTGTGTTTATTTGCTTTTCACATGAAACAAGAAATCAGCCTTTATTAGATCAAGGAAGCAGCATAATTTCTTTCTGAATATAGCACAAAATTTGCAGGTAAACATTACATTTTTAGGGGCTTTTCATATGCATTTTTCATTAGAGTTTATGAGACAAAATCCACTAAGCAAAGAGCTGAAAGGAAATTATTTCCTGTTGTGTCTGGTTTTCCTTTTTTTTAATATTATTTTGTATATATTTAAAACTGAGTGTAGCCCCTACTTTTATTGTCCCAGATGAAAAGGATTTTTTACCAATATGTGCAAAGAGTTCAAGCAGAATTGCTCATGGGTAAAACTTCCAGTCAAATCCTGCTGATGAAAGAGGGCTCTACCTGACAGATAAGGAAAAGGAACAGTTATTTACGTTTTTTTCACTCCCCAGATTGACTGTCTTCATACTATACTCCAATATGTGAATCTGTCAGCAACACAACTTGTCTTCCAAGTCCTATGGTGTTTTCAAAGCCTTCAAGATATGCTATAGTCTAAACCAAGGATGTCTAAAAATAACTTCCTAACTCTAGGCTCATGGATAATTCAGTTCCTTTGGAATAACCGCACGCTTTACAGCGAGTCTCATCTGCAAGCGAGATGAAAGTTTCTCAAAGGAGCAGATCTTGCACCCTTCCTGAGCTGACTGTAATCCCAATGTCAAGACTATTTCTCATATTCTCTTCTCCACATCTATCTTTCTCTAAATTGATACCACTACCAGTAACAGATAATAAGACTGAAGCAACAAAAAGAGATTAAAATTGCTCTGAATCATTTTTGTTCCCTAAGAAAGAAAGAATAGGATCCAGTAAAGATTATGGAATCAGAGAAAGTATGTAGGAAAGAGCCTAAAAGAAGTAATTCAAACTGTCTAAACCCAAGGCAAAATCTCTACCTACCTACTTACAGTGAATAATAGCAGTGTGCCTAACCTGGTCCACAAACTTTTAGTATTCTATAATCATTGTTGGCAAGATAATCTGGTACTTCCCTCTCCTTACTGTAAGAAAATTTCACGCAGATTTCCACTGCTGCAACTTCAAACCCACCGTACTTGTTCTACCTCCAGTGTGCATGAAAAAAGAAAATTCAGAACAGCTAGAAGCAAAAAACCATTTCTTTCTCCTTTACATTAAACTTTGAGATAGTTGAAAATGGCTTCTAAGTCTCTCCCCCGCTTCTTTTATTTATATTTAAAAACATCAAAAGCAAAAACCCCAAAGCAATTAATTCGAGTTTCCTTGCTAGGTCTTTATCTTCAAATTTCTAATCAGACTTGTCACTGACCTCTGGACCCTCTCCAGAAGTGTTTTGTCTTTCAGGGCAACATGTAGAACAGAGCTCTGGCTGAAGTCATGTTTTATTTTAAGTGGAAGGGATTCTATCACATGTCTTCCACCTGCTTATTACCAGAGCGATGTTAGCCCTTTTGTAATGTATGTCACCATCAATTTATGTTTAGGACGTGATCCACCATAGCTTCAAGGGCTTTTTCTGTAGAATTTCTCCAATCAATTGACTTCCCATTGTATTTGTACATCAGCTTTGTTTATTTCTTACAGTGCCATGTTTTGCACAAATTGTTGTTGAATTGTGTCTCATTTATTGCATGTCATTTGTTCAATTCCTCAATGCCAAATATTCGCAATTCCAGGTTGGTACAACCTCAGATTTCAGAAACATATTTCTGTTCTGCTGTCCAAGTTATGTAACGTGTATTCTGGAAACTACCAGTTCGACCACAGAACCGTATAGAGCCCATCTTTATGCATCTTCTCAGCTTGATGTTGCTAAACAACTGATACTAAACACTGGGATTAATTGTCTCATTTAATTCTGTGCACACATTTATTTTAACCAGATACTTCTTACCTGTTTATGAAATTGGGATAGAAGACAAAGCCAAAACTTAAAAAAACAAAGGTACGTCATATTTTTTTTTCTTATCCACACAGCCTTTTATTCTGTCATCAAAGACTTTCAATGGACTTGACAGTGCTTTTTCTTTACAAATCTGTGTGTCGAATACTTATAACCTTTTTTGTTTATTCCAGTGTCTTTCTAGAGCTGAAGTTAAGCTGGTCTATAAAAGACTGAGGATTCCTTCCCCCTTTTTTATACATGTTACACTGTATTTTATTTTTTCCCTCTTATAGAGTCCAGCTATCTTCCATAATCACTAGATTTTCTGATATTGCCCTAGACAGTGTCCTGAGTACTCAGAGGAGAATTTAAACAGGGCGTCAAATGATTTGAAAACATTTAACTTATTTAAATAGCCTCCTAGTTGCTCTTTTCCTATGCCAGCTGACTTCATACTTCTTTGACATTGATGTTAATTGTGTTAGCTATCTAATCACAGCTGGTGCAGACTAAAGCCAGAAAAACATAAAATACTTCAGATCCATTGGCAACATCTGTCATTAACCTTGCCTCTCCGTTAAGCAGAAGACTTGATATTACTACTTAAAAGATTACAGAATGCATTCTGGTTACTCTTTTTCTTGTTACTGTTTTGTAATAACTGTACTGTTATTGTGTGTTTTGGTTTTTCTGACATTGCCACTGCATGTTTATGTTATTCTTCATGCTTGTCATTAACAATATGACCAATTTTTATTTTATATTCATTTCTTTCTTAAGAGTAAAGTATTGAAGAGCTAATCTAAATTTACCTCTCACTGTTGAGTTCATATATTAGTTACTACGGAGAATTTGAGGTGGAAATTATAACTAAGATTAATTTTTATTACAACTAAAGAAAAACTAAGAGGCAAGGGAGGAAGAAACTTTCAAGGGAGTAAAAGGAGTCTCCTCTGTTCTGGTTTGCAAGGCTGTTGAATACAGCATTGGAATGCTGAAACTAGAATGTTCAGTCAGTCCCTGAGGTGGCCATTCTTCCTTATACTGACTTTGCCATACATCTTTCTTATGCCTGTATTTAAGAAACTGCTAGCACCCTTGGAGTATATTCCCTATAGTTGTGTTTCCTACTGGGCCTTAGCAATCAATTCTCTGAGCTATGAAAATCTGTTTTGCTGAAGCCCACTGCCCTTTTTTCCACCGTTCTCTCCTCCTCCATTGCAAAGTATTATCCATTATACCCCTTGACTGATCATTCTCGCTTAAGTTGCGTGCCCCTCCCCTTTTCCAGTCATTTCCTCCTTTTTGATCAGTATCAAGTGAAGAAGAGGTTTGATTTCCACTCAGCAATTTTTACATTTACAATATAAGTGAGAATCATTTAATCTGACTTGAACTATCTTAGACACTTTGTTATCTAGGTTTCCTCCATAGTCAGTGCAGAGAGACAGACTCCTCCAGAGGCAATTCTTCCCATCCTAAAATAGCAGTCTTAAGACAGGTGGAAGGTTCTGACTGCAATATGAGCCTACATGACTAGTTTAAGTTAGATACCTAGCTATGAAAAGGCTAAAATTAAATTAAACATACCCAGCTTTGCATTCTCTGTGTCCTGCTGTATTTCTTTCCCAAAGATGCCCTTTCCTCCTTCTGTTATTACCCTGGAGACTTTGAATAGGTCTGTCTCCCACCAGATTCCAGATCTTAGAATGAACATGTGCATCCTGCATCATATAAGGCAAAATACTTCACACGTATCTACAACTGATTCAGTCATTTCCTTCTCGTCCCTCTTATGACCCTATTATGAATACCTCCTCCCCCTTTCAGGAAACCCAAGTCCTCTAAGCTGCACCATCTGTGTAGCCATATATTTATCTCTAGGATGCGTCTGCCCTTGCTCAGGCTTTTACCCTCTCCAATAGGATTGATAAGAACACCAGCTGGGGCTCCAATTCTCTCATCATAACATCAGGAACCTTGCTGTTTCTTATGGCTTTCTCTAGCCTGTTCCTAGAGCCGTAGCATCAGCTCACAAGTGAATGAGCCACATGGAGGAGGTGTCAGATGGCTGAATGAGCCTTGGCAAACTTGTGCAATAGCTCAGATATGGGCAGAAACTCTCCATAAGCGTTAGGTCGTACGAACAAATGGATGTTTCTGTTACTGAGAGAAGTGAGTCACCAACCACTACCACCTTTCATCTTCTTTCACGAGCAGGGGTCATGAACCACTTAGCTGTCAAACCATGTGGTTTTTCTTCCTTCAGCACTGCAGTTGGTTTCCCGCTCATTGCCAAGACAGTTTACTACTTTTTTTAAAGCTTGATAGATTGCCAGCTGAGGCTGAAGCTCCAACTGCCAGCAATAGTAGATCACAGCCAGCTTTCTCCCCGTGGAGAAAAGTGTTCCTTTTCCTTCACTGAGGTCTCTGCAGACCTCAGCTTCTTTGTTCTTGGAGTCTCCACATCTAGTTCATCTGTGAAGTCTTTGCGTTCCCTCATGCTTCTCAGCCCACCCTCCCTTCCTGTAATTCTTCTGTTTGATTTCTAGGAAATTACACTTCCTGGCTCTCTGGATTCTGCTATAAACCACATTCACTGAAAATCCAGACTGTGACCCAGATAAAAGCATCTACGGTTGGGAACCTGGTCTGGACACAGCTCCACTGAGAGCAGGTAAAGGAAGAGCTTGCTGCTGAGTCAGCCCTAGCACGGAGAAATTGCTCAGCCTTATTACCCTCTTTTCCGTAACCCTGTAAACTCTCTGAACCTTGGTTTATTCCAATTTTCTTATGAAGTTCTCTCTTGCTGCCAGCTGTTGCTGGTTAAGTGATCCCAAACTTTCTACAGGAAAGAGGGTTTCTAAGTCCCTGATTTAATACTTCAAAGCTGAAACTGATTTTTAAATCAAAATGTGATACCCTGTCAGCTGATGACCTGAAAAGGTTTTTAGTCACATTTTACTGATCAGCATTTCTCTAGTAGTAGCTAACCACCACAAAGGCTGTCTCTGAGCCACCGCAGTTAAGATCAGAATAACAGTCTGGATTAAACCTCTGTGCTGAAGCACAATGGGCTGTCCAGGGCCACACTCATTTCTGCGACTGACTTCTTCATTGCTCTCAGCAGCAGCCTTTCTGCATCTCCAGGGCTGCACCTAAACTCCCTATCTGTTCTTCTGCAGCTCCTACGCTGGCACCTTTTATGAGGCAAATGAAGAAAAACAAGGTCAATAGTTTCTGGCAGGGACCATAGAGAGGAATCTAAAGGAAAGCTGCAGCTGAGTCTGACTTAAGTCATTGTGGTTAGTGGTACTGGGATTTTTTGTACTGATTTCTGTAGTCTTCAGAGCAGGCTGATTATTAGTCAGCAGCTATTTTAATAACTTTTTAAAAGAAAAGTCCTTTCAAAAATAAAGCCACCTGTGAGCCAGGTGTTACTTATTTGTTAATAGAAAAAAAATTTAAACAGACCTATTCTAGAAAATTTTCTGAGAGTTACTGCCAAACAGCATGGCATAAGACTGGGAGTACTATTATTTCAGTCGGAAACCTCGGCAAAGTACTTTGAGAGGTTCTTAAATTCTCAAATTCTAAAAAATCCACCCAGGTCTGTCATCCATCATCTAAATGCTGGAGACGTGATAACAGAGGAAGATGTGGAGAGACTGCAAGAAAAAGTAGGAAAGTGACAAAGCTTATTTTTCCAGCTTGCCGTGGGGTTATTTGTCTACATCAAATCAGAGTTATGTTTATAGTATGATAGATTTTCCAGAACAAGATGCAGTATACATTCTCCTGCTTTTTCCTGCTGTCATATTTTTCTTCTTGATGAGTTTTAGTATATTTTCATCTGCTTAAGTCTAACAGAGGTTTTTAAATGTTTTGGTTAGTGCAGAGCTATCAATGGTCTCAGTATACAGTTAGGCAAAGGACCAGAATAGCTGTCGCTAAATGCTATTCACAGGCAGCAGACAGAGACAAAAAAAAAAAAGCTATTTTAAGTCCAGAAAAATAGTTACTCTTTTATTTTGTTTTATTTTATATTTAACTTTGGAGTGTTGCTGCATCCTCAATCTAATTCCTCCCATTCCTCCTCCTGTCTTGCATGTTTGTACTCTAAATACAATTTCCGATACAGTCTCACTTTTCTTGTGCCTGTCCTGTCAGATTTCTGATTTTCCAATCAGAAGGAGAAAGGGAACAGGAGTTTTCTTGGATTTCCCCAAATCTGATAAAAATATAGCATTCTTTCAGCTTTTGAAAACTACTACTCCTGTACCTGCTGTCTGTTTTGTTTCAGTGACTATTTTTTTCAGATTGCTGTTTTTCTCCCAAGTTTATCCCAAATTTTTACTATGTCTTTAATTTCATATAATCTGTTCTCTTTGTGTCATTGACACTCCTAGAGTGCTCTGAAACTCTCACCAGTCCTAATGAAATGCTGTTTTTGGTACGGATGCAGTGTCCTTTTTTTGAATTTTACAATTTTGTCCTCCCCTGGTTTCCCTTCAGTCACTTTAACCCTTAATTTGTAATTTCCTTTAGCAAGTCCTTTTTTTTCCCCACTTTTCCTGTCATCTGGGTATATGCAGTTTTCACCTCCACCTTTCCTTGTTTTACTTTGTGTCCCGAAGTTGTCAAGTCTGTTCCCTCACATTTCCAGGGCCAATGACTCAAAACTGACCTTCCTTCTCATTCAACCTGGATTTAGTGCTTATATAAATGGAAACCCTTCTTCCTTACTGCCGCCTTCAGCACGATGGGAGTAAAAGGCTCTTTGTTCTCCTCCTCCTCAATCAAACTCCGCTGCTTCATTTCTCTAGGGACAGACCTTATACGCTTCCCACTCATAGAGACTTGTGGAGGTGTGGGTTACCTGACCAGAGGGAAGTGAGGAGGGACGAGCCAGCCTGGGGCACCTGCTCCGGGTGTTTTACAAGGTTTCCCAGCATCTCTGCTCCCTCTGGGGCCTGGTTGGAGGGGGAGAGACTCTTTCCAAACTCCAACAGTTCATCTTGTATAACATTTCCTTTCGATTCTATCACAGATTTTCACCACCTTTCCTTTCATTAGCTGCAGTGTCCTTTTCTCAGCATCCTTCTTCCTTTCCTCTCATCGCTTAGCTCTGTAGGACACACTTGCCCCGTTGAGGAGGAATACCTTTCCCTGCTGCTTGGCACAGTGATCTGCAGCATCACCTTTTCACACTGAAGTAAACCAGGGCCAACCTCTCCCCGTGCCACTCAGATGATGTAGGGGCAATCTGCATGTGCCACCTGGGGTTTTGGGCCTGCCAGTGCACTCAGGTCTGTCCGTGGCCTACAAGGTTCTCTGGTATGGGAAGAGCGGCATGAGTGGAGGTCCCTGCCTCTGTGGGCAGGCACTGCTCAGTACGCCCATCAGGATAAGTGTAGGAAATTCATAGACTAATAATTATTTTGAAGGCAAAGAGGAAAGGGGAAATAAATTGCACATCTAATGACACACCATTTTTATTTTAATATTATCTCTCACTATATGTCCAACTGATATTCTTCCCAGTACCTTGTGTTAGACATCCCAAAGCCCTGCTCTTTACCAGTTTGCTTTAAACTGCAAGATCCTTAAACCACTTACAATACCATACCTCTTCTGCTGTTCCTAAACCAGGCAAATAGTGGTCTGTAAGGTTCAGAAAACTATTTGTTTACGGAAAGTCTTTGCTTTTACTTAGCTCTATCCCGATTGTCTAGATGTGAAAATAATAGCTATACGTTTCCAGGTCCCTTATATATTTCTGATCAGGAAGAGATTTCAAACTCCTACTTAAAGTAAGTCCATTTTACAACTATCAGAAAGTAGAGAATGAGAAACGCAGCAAGTAAAGATGCTTAAAAATAAAATATTAAGACTGTCAGATGTAACTGAGTTATAAATCAAGGCCTACTGCTACTTTCTCATTATTGAGAGTTTATTAGAAATGCTGTGGCTAAGTGCCATGCATCCCTAAATCTGAAGGAGCAATGCTACCTTCTCTCTTACAATTCACTGTTAGATGCACTTAAAAATAATTGGTGACCTTCATGAAGGGTATTAGAGAGATTTATGCAATGCTTTTTCAGTTGTCATGATGTAATGTCAATAGCTGAAGCAACATCTTTCCAGGTGGTTTTAATATGTAAAATGTGCAGTGTTTCAAAATTCCTTCTCCTGGAATTTCAGAAAAATCATAAAAATATGTAATCTACAGCTGACGCCAGCATGACTCTTGAGCTTAGAAAAACTTTGAGCCAGGTACGATGGATAGAAACCCAGGCCAACTGTGTTTTGCCATTGTTTTAAATGGAACCAGATTCTCAGCCCATTTATTTTCTATCTTCTTGTTTGACTGTAACGTTCCTCACAAAGTCGACCTTATAATATACTTGACATGCACCGAGTCTCTGTTTCAAAGACGAGAGTACTTTGATTTTGAAGAGCTCACAAGCAAAACTGAAGACTGTGGATTTCAAGATGGTAGGTATGCTTTTATTAATTTTGGAATTTTGAATAGGAATTATAAGAAAATATACTGTATATTTGATAACAGGATACCAGGAGAGCATATAAGGAAGCACACATCTACATACCTGAAAAAATAAAAAAAGACAATACAGAAGAATTGATGACAAAAGTTTTCTGATTTAGCTGGTAAGGGCTCGGCTGGACTATTACGGCTAGTTTTGAGTAGCATGCTTCTGAGTAGCATACAAGAAGAAATATGTGGACCAGGTGGACAGCCTGGAAGCTGAATTAGAGGTCTAAAAATCATGAGGCATGAGGCAATATTGACATAAATAGTGAAAAGGGAGGTGGAGGGCAACTTAAAGAAGAGAAACCTGAAGGAAAATAAAATAACAGGCTTCAAGTATGTAGAGAGCTGTGCAAGGGGAAAGGCATAGTCTGTTTTTCATATCCAGTAAGGATATACTGAAAAACAAGGGGACTGAAGAAAAGCAGGGGATGTTAATGTTAGACGCTGGGAAAGCCTACTAAAATAAAGTTAGTGAACCAGTGGAAGAGGCTGCTTGGAGGTTAGGAGGTGTAGGTATAGCGTATATCTACAATTAGAAAGTGTAGTTAGGGTATTATTAGAAAGTATAACTGATCTCACCATAGAACAGTATGTTTCTGAAGTCCCTTCAAACCCTATTTTTCTATGTTTTTTTTTTTTTTTAAGTAATACAGGACCTCAGTGTTTGGCCATGATTCACCCACTATTGAAATAATTTTGGAAAAGCCCTGTGCTAAATGCTATCTTTGAATGTGATTTTTTCAACCTTTTTTCACCATTTGTCACAGAAATTTATTTTCCTTGTTGAATGCTCTGTTGTATTAACCCTCTGCATGCTCAGGTGGAGTTCCTCTCGGTGGAAGTAGCTTGGATCAGAAACTCTCAGAGGAGTAAAACCTGAAGCCCCTGCCTCCCTGGAGACGTCTCTCGTGCCATTTGGGGGACTGTTCTCTGGCCATAAGGGGATGCACCCAGATGATATTCCAAGTTGGCACATTGAAGTGAGCCATAACAGCAAGGCAAGAGCTACCAGAGGCACTCTGCAGAGGGAACGTGCTGAGTTTATAGACAGGGTGCCAACGGCATTAAAGAACACGCGGCATTATTCACAGGTTTTGGAGATGGCGTGGATTTTTGCAGCAGCGTGTTGCCAGGCGTTGTGCCCGGGTGCTGGGGTCTGACTCGCTGGAGCCCACCCGGGGGGAGCCTGCTGCAAGGAGCAGTGCTGCCACAGGATGGAGCGATCTGCCCGAAACTGCCAAGCTTGGCTGATACATTTCACACTGTAAATTTCAAACAGAAATCTGAATACGGCGAAAACATAAGCTGTTTCTGGATGTGTCTCAACAAGACATGGCTTCTTGCAGACAGCAGGCGGAAAAGAGGGAAGAATTCTGTATAAAAAAATAAAATATGCCACGGCAGTGGTACATGAGGGCAAATTGTTGTAAAGCCTGCTGAGATCTGTTGAGTGCCTGTTATGCTCATCAGTATTGCTGAGCCAAGTTGTAACAAAAGAAACCCCCTTCCAGGGCTCTCTGAATTACTGTTCCATGCAGAGCATAACCTGAATTCTACTTCTTAAACTCAGTATTTTTCACTCTTTTTTTCAAAACGGGGTCCACCCATCTGCAGATAAAATGAATATGGAACAAAAATAGAGTAAGAGAAGGTGTTGTCCCAACATAAAATATTTGAACTGGAAAACAGAGCTGAACTACCAAATCCTGCTTGTGGATCCTGCCTCACTCAGGTGTTTCTAGACCATGGCTTGTGCTCTCAGGTGTTTCTAGACCAAAGCTTGTGCTATGCACCATCCTATATGCAGTGAGAGTAAACATTATTTCAGGTAGATATTCCAACAGTAGCTGGGAGAAGCTATGGGCATTTCACACTGTGAACAGGGTCCAAGTCAGAATGGGAGATAAACAGGGTATGCTTAGTCAAGGAATCATGTCCTCAGCAGGAGTAGGAAACTGCTCTCTTAACACAGAGAAAAACCTTTGATTTCAGGAAAAATCTTCCACAGACTGATAGGAAATCTTCAAGAACCTGCATAGCAGAAAAATACTATATCACTTGTATTTTGTTTTCAAAAAGTGTGTTTACACATTACCTATCATATTTTTTCAAAAGGTTAATTTATATTTGCAGGTTATAAAGATGATCCTAGGACAGCAGAACTCCATAATTTAAAAATTCTCAAAACCTCAAAGATTTAATGCTTTTTGCAATATTAGTTAGATATTTTTATTATTATTCCTCTCACTATAGACAATAAAAAACTGATCAAATTATTTTTGTTGAAATACAACTTCTAACCAATTTTATTGTCAAATTTTATGACTTCTCATTTTTTTAATGATTTAGTATCAAATGCTTGAATTTAAGGACTAACTACTGCCCAATGATGATAATCTCCTATATGGAAAAAAATATCTGCAAAGATTATAGGTCATGGGAATGGTTTTTATTAGCTCCATGTTTTGTTAAAGCATTTTTGTAAAGAGAAAAGTATTAAATTCTCCCCAAGTCTGACCATTAATTTTTATCTGTTTGTGTGACTGCGTATTGGTTTTAGAAATTCAGAATTGTCCGACTTCCAGGAGATGGTGCTGCAGCACTTCAGCTTCCTTCTGCCTTCCTACGGGGTTGTATGTTCAGGTTTGCAACTCTGATGAAAATTTTCTTTTTTGATGTGATTCCTCATAAATGCAGGAGCCCCTATTCCTGACACACAATGTATATTTCGCCCCTCACATGAAACCCTTCAATTTTTCTAAAAGCAGAAAAATTTAAAATCAAAAGGGAGCATAAATACTGGCTTTCCCTTAGTGTGAGGATTAAGGAAGGTGAGTATCTAATAATGAGATGTAAGACCAAGCCACTGATTTTGGACCTGGTTCAAACCAGGTTTGAATTCAGTTCTGCTGTTTTGGTTGTCCTGCTGGTGAAGGTACTGGTCTGTATCTGAAGTTTTTGCCTGAGCTGCTCACTGTTCAGCAATATTTAAATCCAGATTTTCATTTAGCCTATCTTTGCTCCTGGAGTATCCTCTATTAACAGTGTGTTAATTAGAGTCAGCTCTGAAGGCACTCTAACCTTCTCCCACCAGTGCTGTTCCAGCAGCTCCATGGAATGAATCTGTTGCTTACTTCACAAAAATAACAAGCAAAAGGGAAAAAAAACCTCAACCAACCAACCAAAAAGTCAGAACGATTAAGAAGTTGGTTGGAATAACGCTTTTTAAGGCTCTAGCCTTGGTGTCTCTCCCCATCAGTCCATCAAAAACTCCAGCAGGCTGACTAGTACCAAAAGGGGTCCAGAGGACACCTCAGAGCGAGCCACCACCGAGGAAGAGGCTGAGGTGGGAGGTTCATGTGGGCTGAGGCTGGGAATGCCCAGATTTCCCCTCCCCATCTCCAGGGGACAGTCTTGATTTATGGCCTTGCAAACCCGGGCAGTACAGCCTGCTGTAGAGATAATTTGGGTCTGACAGATAATTCTATAGCCATGGCATTGCAGACGAAGGAAGTCTGTCAGCGCTGGAAAGGCTCGGTATCATTTTGCAGCATGCTGCCCTAACTTTTGTCTTGGAACTGTTGTAGGAAACCAGGAGTCCTGGACAAAATCCAGTATCTACATTTCTGTTTGCTTTATGTAGATAATATGGAGCTGTGTTTTGGGAGTTTTCTTTTCTTTTATCTTCTTTTTTTTTTTAACATAATGTTTCTGAAATATTGTAGCATAAAATGAAATACTAAAGTGCAAGGGTCTGGAAATCAGTACTTCCAGATTCCACTACTGGCACTGACTACAGCTAAGAGGGAAACAGTGTTGTCCACACAAAATGCTGGAAACACGTGAAAAATGCAAGGCCTTAAAAAATCACAATTAAAAATCAAACATTTATTCACACTTGTTATGAAAAAAATGAAAAAAAATGAAACTGTTCTCTGAGAAAATGTGCATTATGAAATTATGAAATATTTGAATTTTGTGTGAGGCTTTTAATGTAATTTTTTTCACTAGGTTTAGCAGTGACTTTGACAGGCTCTGCTTGACCTTGAACACACCCTGCATCTGCTAGTTACCTAAGTGACTCCCACCTGTGTTAGAAAATTGTCTAGAGAAAGATAATGAAGCTTATCTCAAGTGTTTTTCTGAAGACATGTTTAGTGGAAAGAGAATAGCTTTATCCCCTACAGCTATATGTGTAACGTTTATTCCTTCTACTTCCTTTGGTGTCTCTTCTAATGTAGAAGTGCCTTGAATTTCATGTTTTGCTTCCTTTTACAAAGGCAATAGTTGGCAACATGTGCAATCAGGAGACATCAGAGCATTTTTCTGCAGCATAGCAATAAATGTTTTTCAAGTCATGTTTCCATTCCTATAGGCCATCCAGAACCTTTATCAGAGATTGGATGCTACCCGGTTAGAAGTGTCTATCAACCTCATGAATACTCACAGAAAAACATGTTGCCTGAGAAGAAATGCTGCCTAGTACTCTCATGCTTTCTAGAGCGTTTATAAAAGCTGTAAAATGCCAGTTAAAAAGCTGGGTGTGTGCATGTAAATGCATGTATGCAGCTATTTATGTGAGTATTTTATAGGGTGCGATGGATCACCGTAGTACATCTCTTCCCAACCGTGTTGAAAGGAAGGGCAGTTCCATTTTATACATTACTACTGGAGTCACAGACAAATAAAATAATTCAAGATCCGTACAAAAGTCTGGGCAGAGAAATGGCTTGGCCAGGTCTGCTCTACATCAGGCTGCTGCAGGCACTGTTGGGGGCTGCTGGTCTCACCTTAAAAGCAGGTGAGACTGTAGAACAAACTGTAAGAGAATGAGTTAAGCATAGAAAGGTACAACTGAAAACTGAACAAAAAGCGAGCCTAAGGTAGGTTATATGTACTTGCTTGTTCACTTTTTTCAAGGAATATATCTGATTCTTGAGACAAAGAGAATCTGGAAGATCTAAACTACCTGGCCTACGGTAAAGACTCTGATTCAATCGAAGCATCTGATTCCGGAACATAGAGATGAAATTTTTCATTAGACTGAGAAAATTGAATGAAGACAGGAATTATAAGTGACATATATGTGGTAGTGAAATTCAGTTTTATTATCTTCCTGCAAAGATCTTAAATCTAAGGTACTTGAAGAACTGGGGCTTTTTATGCGGTTAAAAAAATATTTTTAGTGATATAAAAACATTTTGCTAAGGTATTTTTTTACCTTATTTAGTCTATGTATTTTTTCTTTTTTATCTTTGATAATTCTTCAGGGCGTATTTGTGACTGAAAGTAGCATCCATCATTCTGGGGCTTTCGTCACCTGACCTTGCATTTTTGTAAACTCATTTCAATGTGGAGAACCATGGACACTGACATATGGTGTAGATAAAATATGGGTGCAAACTATACTCCTCACTTCAGCAAACAGTACGGTACAGAACAGGAGACATTGTTCTGTAACCGTCACTAAGAAATTAATATTTTTGTCACTGGCTGTGCAGTATCCAGTCTTAATCATAAACTTCCGTCTTCATCAAACCTTCAGTGTGCCCTTGTTGCCAAGAAGGCCAATGGTACCTTGGGGTGCATTAAGAGGAGGGTGGCCAGCAGGTCGAGGGAAGTTCTCCTTCCCCTCTACACTGCCCTAGTGAGGCCTCATCTGGAGTACTGTGTCCATTTCTGGGCTCCCCAGTTCAGGAAAGATGAGGAGCTACTGGAGAGAGTCCAGCGGAGGGCTACCAGGATGGTGAGGGGACTAGAACATCTCTCCTATGAGGAAAGGCTGAGGGAGCTGGGCTTGTTCAGCCTGAAGAAGAGAAGGCTGCGAGGGCATCTTATAAATGCCTATAAATATCTGAAGGGTGGGTGTCAGGAGGATGGGACCAGACTCTTTTCATTGGTGCCCAGTGACAGGACAAGGGGCAACAGGCACAAACTGAAGTACGGGAAGCTCCGTCTGAACATGAGGAAGAACTTCTTCCCTCTGAGGGTGGCGGAGCACTGGAACAGGCTGCCCAGGGAGGTTGTGGATTCTCCTTCTCTGGAGATATTCAAAGCCCGCCTGGACAAGGTCCTGTGCAGCCTGCTGTAGGTGACCCTGCTTCGGCAGGGGGGTTGGACTAGATGATCCCCAGAGGTCCCTTCCAACCCCTACCATTCT
>Ga0065711_1003319_pt1 | contig 28612 bp, 14 predicted proteins | sample Hoacrofraction12_FD_59098 | JGI IMG/M metagenome (GOLD analysis project Ga0065711, IMG submission 59098) | Hoatzin crop microbial communities from Cojedes, Venezuela - Epithelial fraction 12 v2 (version 2) | ecosystem: Host-associated > Birds > Digestive system > Esophagus > Crop | place... | reverse complement strand
GCCCAGTGACAGGACAAGGGGCAATGGGCACAAACTGAGGCACAGGAAGTTCCGTCTGAACATGAGGAAGAATTTCTTCCCTCTGAGGGTGACGGAGCCCTGGCCCAGGCTGCCCAGGGAGGCTGTGGAGTCTCCTTCTCTGGAGATATTCAAGACCCGCCTGGACAAGGTCCTGCGCAGCTTGCTGTAGGTGACCCTGCTTCAGCAGGAGGGTTGGACTAGATGACCCACAGAGGTCCCTTCCAACCCCTACTATTCTGTGGTTCTGTACTGATCAACCAAGAGGGCTTTTGAACAGTTTTCTCCTCTTTGAATGCCATAGGTAGGATAACGGCCATACGAATATGTACATCCCGCTCTAGGAAACGGTAGAAGCTTCTGCTGTGGCGTGTGACATGGCTCTATGGAGGGCTTTGGGGAGAGCGTTGACTTAATAGCAGATGATTTCTAGAGGTCACAGTACAAATGATGTGATTATTGTACATGAAGCTGAAAGGGTAGGTTCAGCCTTTTATGTAGCAAGTGTGCCAAAGCTTTAAATGCATCCATATGAGTAATACTAGTTTCCATGACAGGACATGATTTGAAAAATAAGCTTACAGCCTGAAGGTGTCTTGTGCAAAACTTTCCTTGTTTCTTCCTTTTGTTACTCTGAAGAGGGAGAAGAAAGTGGTGGGAAAGCAGTGATGTGTTATTAACTATAATTATCTAATTATTGCACTGTATTTCTGCTGTAGCTATTGTGCAACAGATTGTGAACCATATTTTTAGATCTTGCATTTTTCTTGAAGTCAGATTGCAAAACAACTTCCAAAACTCTGAAGTAAAGGGATTTATTGATGAAAAGCTTTTCTGTAGGAATGGGAGGAACCTTTAAGATGTCTGCTGTTCTTTATCCTTGCATTTAGTCTATGCTCTTTGCTAAATTTTAAATTAGCACTGCTTCTTTTTGTGCACCTTGACTAACTTTTTATTCCTAGTGGATGAGATAGGCTGGAGTATCGCGGTAGGATAATATTAATGAGGAAGACAAGCTCAGAGATATGGTTTTGATAGTGCTGCTTCCGCATTGATTTTGAGGGGGTATATTAAAGCCTAAATTAGCCTAAAGACAAAAAAAAAAAAACAACTTGCATAGGATTTTTACTGAGTTGTGCAGAGCCTGGCTGCAGGAGAACATCCCTAATGGACACAAAAATTTGATTCCCTCTCTTCTGTGCTGCAGAGAGGGCTGCTCTTTCTTATCTGACATCCTCTGTAGATGAAGATGGGTGGGGAACACCTAGGGTGAAACGGCTACTCTGCTTCTGTTGGAACTGGTGCTTTCCTGACAGTTTCAGGTCTATTGAACCACCAGCAAGGTCAGAGGTACCATGTGGATCTGGACTTACAGCCACATGATGGGGAAAAAAGTATTGGGGAATTGAAGGTATCAAGGTTTGAACGTTCCACTGAAGTCCAGGAAAACAACTGGCTTCTGATTCACAGTAGGCTTTAGGGGGTTGTTTTGGTGACCAAAACCTGGTCTTGCTGAAGCCATACCAGGGTACATAAGCTTGTGGAAACCTTGAGACCCCTTCATTAAAATTCTGTATAGCTGCGAGTAGCACGATACTGAATGCTTCACTAACCAGCAGTCTTCAGCTCTGGAACAATGAAGGTTGATAGGTATTTGTGTATGTGATAGTTTTCTAACTAGAAAACAAATATTCAGAGTTACAGATTAGCTGCATTAGTCAAGGAGACAATACCTTAGAAACCATGGACACAACATTTTTTTCCTATTCATAGCATCTGACAGAACAGCAAGACACAAACTGGAATGGGGATCTCTTGCTGCTTCACTGTGAGGCTGCTGGTTGATTGTTTCATTAGAGAATTCAGGATGAGGAATAGCAAGACCTGTCCCAGAGCAGGGAGTGCTGGGAGTGCTGAACTGTTATCCTCAGACTTAATCAGCTGTTTAGCATGAGGAAGCTCTGCTGTTGGTAGGAGCTTAGGGGAGGTGCTTTGGTGGTACTCCAGCATGCAGTGACTATGGCAGGTAGATGTACTGCTAGGAGGGTGCTTGGAGTTCCCCACAACCAGCTAGACCCACCATGATGCAGAGCCTGGAGGGGATGAACCGGATGCTTTGTGTGTCTAGATCAGGAAGGGTGGGGAAGAAGCCCCTATGAGAGTTATTGGTTTTGGTGTTGCACAGCCTTGTGGTTCAAAAAGTCCAAGGAAGCCTTCCCCCTCTGCCAGTCCCCCCATCCAGTGGACAGTATATGGAGAACTGGCTCTCATCACAAGCCGAGTCCTATCACACCAAATTGCTTCTTTCACTGTCTGACAAATGGAGATGCAAATGCCTATTTTAATTTTATTTTTTTTCCCTTGGAGTGAAGGATACCTAAGGCTAAGGATGTTAAAGTAACTGTTAACTGACTGCTAGTGGATCTCTCTCCTGGGTGTCCTTCTAGGAGAAATACCAGCTGTGTGGGTTATCGAACAAATGCTGCCTGAGCTGAGAGGAATTCCCCAGGCATCACAGTTTCCAGACTATATTCTTCTTGCCAGGAGATACATAAATACAATTGCTTTCTTCCAGAGCTGAATCCTTAGAAAAATATGAAAGCAAGCTGCTTCGTAGTCTGGATTGAGTTAGGTGAGGAGCCATCTCCTTTGGCTGCATTGATAAGGCACATGGGTTGGTGAAGGACTTACTTTCAGTGCATTCACTGATTTGCTAAAGCTGTTTTAACAGGCAAAGCAGATGAAAAAAGCCACTCTGAAAGGAAAGAGTGGTTTATTGGTTTGTGTGCTCCGTGTTGCTATAAAATCGCTTACTCTGCTACAGGGTTGTCATTGCAGGGATTCCTGTGGAGGAGTTTAACTCGGAAGAACCAAGGTAGCCTTTCAAAACACAGGTGTTGTGAGGTTACTTTGGATCTCAAGCAAGACTGCTGTTCAAATAAAGTTGAAGAGTAGTAACTTCTCGGATTTAAGGTGTAGCTAGCCGATGGTTGTGTGAAACATGTTACTGATGGATCTCTCAACAAAAGTAAAAGCAAAGCTTATTTCGCGTGTTTAAGAATTTGTCCAGACCCAGAGGCTTGTGGGTCTGTAGACAAGCCACGTTGCTTCAGGTTTAGGTGTTGAACAGACTTCAAATAGGGATGCTTCAGTTACTGTATATTCCTCAGAGTAGTGCCTCTTCTTTCAAAAAGCAAAATGGGATGCTATGGAAAATCAAACAGTTTGACTGTTTAGAACAAATATTATCCTTTAGAAGAACGATTACAAGATTTGGAGTCTTGTAAACAAGAGCCTCTTCTCCAAGGCTTTCAACTGTCATCTCTCAGGTGTTCTTTGTGTTCGAAGCACTGATGAATTTTCTTTTAAGTGCCTGTAGCCACCCTTGCTGGGCTGTCCCTGGTTATGCTGGAGAGCTTAAGCTCTTGCAGGTGCTGCATTATGAAAAGGAGTTCTCCAATTCAAACCCTTCATTAGCAAGTTGGGTCCCAAAGGAGATCTGTTGGAGAGAAGGATGACTTGTTGCAGTGCCTACAGCATGTGTACAGGGAGGAGGAGATGTCTCCTTATGCATGGACTTGTAGGAAATGCTTTCCCCTAGAGAGATTAACTGCTAGAGAGGCTGGGTCTTTCTGGAGCCCAGCGGAGCGCATTTACCAGTCCGAAACGACATCCAGCTTGGAGCGACTTTGTTGCTGAAACAACCCTGTGCCAAGCTGCGGGCGAGCTGGCTTGCTGGTCACAGCTTCATTCCTCGCTTGCAAATTCTGGTTTCTGAAAGCTTGTGCCTGGAGCTGCTCCGCGGAGGAAGATTGATTTGCAGTGGATGAGAACAAGAAGTGTCATTGTTGTTCTGCGTCGGGACAGGAAAAGGCTGGCTAGCTGATTACCTCTGCTGGGCACTTTTTCTTACTGCAGGGGATAATTTGTTTCTGAATTAACTTCCTTTCTTGCCCTGTTAAAAGAGGGTTTCTGTTTCTCTTGGGTCTCCATAGTTTGACCCTTTTTATGATATGTTTGAGAAATGTGTTATTACTCTAAGATCTGGGGTGTGGGGCAGACCTGTGGCGTGTGTGGCTCGGTGCATCGGTGATTTTTGGTGGAGCGTTGCCAGTTCTCACCATCCGAGTGGCTCGCTCAGCGCCGCTAGGTATGCAGCCTGGAAAGTGAGCACAGCGAAGCAGGAATGTGTGCTATAATTTAAATGTCCTTTTTATGAGCTCAATTATTGGAGAATCGAGATAAAATTGCTGAGAACCCAACCTGGCGTCTCATTAAATCATAGCCCAGCAATTCCTTGTGTGACTAATACTGGGTGAAAATAGATTTTTCAGCTTGTTGGCCAAACCAAAGGAGAATCAAATTTAGCTCAGTTTGAACCAAAAGGGAACTTGGAGGCTTTGGCCAAACCAGACTTTATTTAGAGTCAGCTGAAAATGTCTTGCTAGTTCTCAGGTTTTTTTGGGATTTGGCTATTTACCCTTTGTATTTTTTTTTTTTTCCTTAGTGGAACTTAAGTGCTACTTGGAAAAAAAGTTGCTGTATTTTGAAAGTGGCTCTCCTCTTGGTCTGAGCTATAAGTTTTACCTGCAGTCTTGCGTAACTTGGGATTTCTCCATGTGAACCAAATAACTTTTGCTTTGTCCTGTGCAAATATTTGCACAAGTCTAGCAGGCACTACAGTTTTGGTTTGTATTGTATTTGTACCTGTATTCTGGAATTAAAACAAAATTGGGATCTGCAAGTGCTGCACCAGGGAATAGGATTTGAATCAGCTAAATAATGGCTTAAATTTGAAGAAAAAATTGATGCTGAATGATGCATGGGCAGGAGTGACTTGGCCTTGCACTAAAAGTACCCAGACACCTCTTGTTTTTTTTTATTCCCCTCCAAATAAACAGAGCAGAGCGAGACCAAGCTTGGTGCAGATGAGGCTGTGTTGTGCACGAGGGCACTGTTTCTCCCCACTATGCAGCAATGCTCAGGTGCATCCAACCTTCTCTGTGGCACCTTTTTAAATCTGGTTTACCCTCACAAAACCAACTCAGCCTGATTTGTGAAGATATTACTGACTTTAGTTTGTGTCCGTGCGGTGACCTAAACTAGGCTGGAGATTCTTCACTCGGTGTTACTGGTGTGATACTGGGATTCAGATGCATGTGTCAATGCCAACAGAGTTTCTTACAGAAGAGTTGGAAAAAAAAGTCTTATAGGTGAGAGGTCTCAAACTCCAGCTCTGAATAAAACTATTCCAGATAAAAAATGAGTAATGACGACAGTGGGTTTCTCAGTGTCTTGTGGATGTGCTCAGTGTTGCTAGATTTTACTGCCTAAGCACTGTGAAATCCTCTTTTTGCACACTTTCGTGGTTCCTCAAGGTAAGGAAATAGTAGACTCCTGATTTAGAGAAACACAAAGTTTTGGTGTCGCTGCCAGAAAAACTAGGTTGCATGTGAAAGCAATTCAGTAATGAAGAGTAGCCTTTTAGAGTCAAATTGTCCCCTCCGTATCCAAGAAGCTCTTGAGCTGAAATGATGTAGACCTGTGGACTGGCACTGTTGGCAGGACTGTTGTCTCTGGAAAGCACAGCCTTAGAGACAAGTTACTGGAGCTGAAACAGAACCCTGTCGCTTCAGGGAGAAAGCTAGCTACAGACAAACACGTGGCTTAATTATTGCACTATATAATAGATTTATTTTTTTTTTTCCAGATAACTTGCTATATTGCAACATGACTTCACGTATTGCAGCTAGGGGAGCAGGGCTTCTGTATGTTGGCTTTCTTGCCTTGGGTAGGAGCAAACTGAAATTCTGGGGGTTTTTGATGATGTTTTGGTTCTTGGATTTACTCAAGTGGGGTGGCTTTTTGCAAGGTTTTGGTTCTTGTATTTACTCAAGCAGGGTGGGAGCAGGCAAGCAGGTACTGCTGAGCAGCGCTGCTGAGACTTGGCTGGTAACTCGTACCTCCACACAATACATATAAACTAATATTCATGTGCATGCCTTGGTATCCTGCCCCACTTCAGGCTCTTGAGTACGTGCTGGTGTGACCAGCCCTTACACCTGTAGTATGTTTTTTCTGGCTGTGCTTTGCACTTCAGTAGTTTCTTGCTAGGTCAGGTACTGCCATGGTTGGAAAGGGATGATGTCTGGAAAGTGTTAGTGCAGCTCTGAGCAGTAGGTGTCCAATACCTCCTTCTGGCCCTCACTGGAGTAGAAATGATGTTCAGACTGCCCAGAAAGCCTTCCTTCCAACTAATCGGTGAGCTCAACAGCTGAGGTATGAAAATGCCTTGGTATTTTCAGAGTGCAAAATAAGGGTCGTTTTTGCTAACAGCGTGTTAACTGTTCACTGTTGTTGACCCCTTCAGGTGGATAAAGTTGAGAGAACTGAAGGTGTTGGGCCACTTGAAGGTTCTCCTGTTAGTTTGAAGCCCAGAGTTCGTGTATTTTGCCCATTAACTTGTTGAACTGTAACACAAGGAGACTTCTATGCTGTCCAGCCACAGCAGGATTGCTGCTGAGGGCTTTAATTTGCTTGTGAAAACCACTATTGTCAGTGCTCATTTGATCCCTTGGGAGGGAAGGACAAGGATTGTTACAGATTTAAACTATGGGTTTAGTTGAGAAGATAGCTTGCGCTCTATTTGCAGTTACTTTAGAAGAGATTTATTCCTAACCCTAGGACCTGCCTTTATCTTTCTCTCTTCCAAAGCTGATTCAAGTAGAAAAAGGACAAGGGGCTGTGCTGGAGGGGAGTTAGCAGATAAATGAAATGCTGTCATCTTACTCATGAACTATATTGTTCTAATTAAGCTGTTTGGTCTCAGACAAGTGCCTTTGTCAGATTAATTTGAGTAAGTAGGCTGCTTCCAATCTCTGATCAGGAAGTCAAAAGAAGAAAATACTTGGTGTGATTTTTTTTGTATGCAAGTTATTGAGAACTTCATAGAAAATCTAAAGTGCTCCTGACTAGTACATCTCCCGTCAAAGCTCTTCAGGAGCCATTACTGGAATGACCTTCAGGGTGCATGGCCACTGGAATAAATCTTGAAAGGAAAGAGATGGGCTAGGATTACAGGAGAGAAGTTAGAGGAGAGATGAATCCTATTATAGAGGACTGATAGGTGCTTGCTAGATGAATAAAAGGGAGCAAGCATTCTAAGTGACTTGGAACCAGAAAAAAGAAGAAAGAAAAAAAAAAAATCACTCTGAGGTAGGAAAACATACTTCCATACCTCTTTCAACAGCCAAAACCTGTGTACATATCTTACCAGTGCTTTTCAGAAGAGCTGAGAAGTAGTAGGTGGCTTTGATGGGAACAGGAGAGCTGCAGTCCAGGCTGGTGTTAACCTCCTCCTGCAACTGCACCAAGCCACTTTGCTGCAGGAAAAACGATGGCTGTCCAGATCGCTGCTCTGTTTAAATATCCCAGGGTGGAAACAGAGCTGGTCTCTCATGGCCTCCAAATATGGTCTCTGTGTTTTTCAAACAAATTGTGGCTAGTTATTGTTGTGGGAGTCAAACAGCCATCGCGTGCCTAGCAGGGCTGGCTGCATTGCAGACAAGGATTTCCCTCTGAGCAGTAATTCTGCCTTCTGCAGCCTCAGTAGATCTTGAGAGAGGAGGGCAGCTTGGTTTCTGTAACACACCTTCCCCAGAAAGGGGAAAAATAACAGCGGAGAGCAAATAGGGAAAGCCGTCTAAATGGAGAGACTTGCCCAAGGCAAAAGAAGCGGAAACATGTTGGTTTGGCATCTTGCCTTAATGTTTCCAATAAAGCACTTTGGGAGATCAGGTGAAATGAAATGAAGTTTAAGCTACTTCCCAGTAATGTAGGTGTCGGGTTTTTTCAAAGAGGGATTTTTTTTGTAGAATCTTCTGTAGCACTGCAAGTAGTAGGAATGTTGCATTCTTTCTTTTGATTTCTTAGCTATCAAAAAGCAGATGGGTAGGAGGAAGAATACACCTTGAAATCTTGAAAGTTATTTCTCACAAAATCAAATTCTGCAAAAGAGCTGGCAGAATTGGGCTAACAGCAACTTAAAGTCGCTGTTTAAGACTTCAGAAGTGACTCTTTCAGAACCAATAACATTTTGTGCTTCTCTAAGTCGAAATGTGTGTTTATAAGCCTTGCACACCAGGAAACAGCATGCCATGTGTCATAGTGCCATGTATAACGATACCCTCTTCCTTGACAGTTGCACTATAAAGTCCCTTCAGCGACGTCACGTTTGCATCAGCCGCCTGGAGAGGCCTCAAAATTGGGGTGAAAACTCCTGCGAAGTGAGATTTGTGATATTAGTTCTGGCTCCTCCTAAAATGGTGAGTATTGGGCGCTCGTTTGCTCTGGTGCTTCAGAGGGTTCTTCCAGATTGCTTTTCCTTGGTCTCCTTCTAGGGTTAATGACAATGTATTATTTTAAAAACATAATGGGATGTGAAAAGGCCTGGGATCTTCCCAGCAGCTGTCAAAATGGTTTATACTATGTGTCTGTGAGGGGTAGATTAGTCAGCTGTGTCTTCGTCTCACGGAGAATGGTCTCTAGCCTGACTGGGAGGAGAACACTGCAGATCAAGTGTGCCTGTAGTCACCATACGCTTTTTGCTAAAGCTACTGCCGTGATGTACGTAATACTCCACAGATTCCCCTCCTCCAACTTCACCAGTTTAGCTACTATCTTTAGAGGTAAGGAATGCTGTTCCTTGTTAAAGCTGTGCTTGTGAAGGGCTCTTTCGAGTCTGCAGCTGGTGCCCCACTGCGAAGGTCTGAGTTGCTTCCCAGCGACCTCTCTTGATGGGACTGACAGTTATGCTGCAGATGTGGTTGCAGCAGTTGTAGATGGACTGATGTAAGTAAGAGGGAGGTGTAGTTTTGTGAGCTCTATTGTAGTATGGGCAAGACTATTTGGGACCAGGGGTGCTTGTAAGGTCAGACTGTGCTGAGGTCCTTTGGGATGTGTTTTCATAGCTTTTGGCACTTGAAACAGAAAGGTTAAAGCTTGTTTAAGTGTACTAATAGTTCTTTGGTGTAGACAAGGCCAGCAAATGACATAGGAGTACACACTGACTGCAATATCACGAGGGGCATCAAGGTCAATTGGGAATCACCGTCCTGTCTTCCTAGAAAGCGCTGGCTTGATCAAGATGGTGTTCTGCTAGCTAATGGTTGAACAGTTTAAAGCTCAAGACCTTTTCACACCAAAGCTGGCTGTTTACACCTTGGGGCTACTAGGTCTGTGTTGCTGGGAGGTGCTGGAGAGGTTGGGGACCTTGTCTGGAGCGGGACATATCCTGATTCAATTTCCTGGCTTCAATGCTGTCTGTGTGACCTTGGGACCTTCTAGTCTGGTCTGTCTGTCTCCTCCCCTCCTCCGCCACCACCCTTGTTTAAATGGAAATACTGGTGTTTCCTTATTTCCCAGGATTTCTGGCAAATCTTTCCCAACTGAGCAGTTCAATGCTTTTGGCATAGATTTCAAACCCAGCAGGCTGAAAACATATTGATGTTCCTTATGAAAAGCAGCAGGCAAACAACTGAACCTGCGCGCGACTGCATTGATCTCTCTTTCATTGTATGGCAATTCGCTTATCTCCAGCCAGCTACGTGCAAAGCACCCAGCAAACAGCTCTGCATCCGCTTGTATCCTGAAAGTTTGCGATTCCAATGGACAGCATCAAATTGAGGAAAGGGAGTGGAGGCCCAGCAGAGCTGCAGTTGCCAATATGCTTTTTATTTTAAATTAGTTTATCAAGCCAGCTCTAAGTACGCATTTCTGGTACAGCAGTTAAAATAATTAACCTGCTGACAGTAACAGATTAAATGAGCCTTGCTTGGGGGGAGGAGAAAAAAGCCCAGAAAACGGGCATCTGTTGTGGTGAGGAATCCAGTTCATTTGCCTTCTGTAATACGGAGGTTGGAAAAAAACCTGGTTTCTCTTGCAAATCTCTGCGCTCCTCCTCCAAACTGTTCATCTCTCTGGGAAAGATGGGTTAGAATAGGAAAGCAAAGAAAGGGAGCAGGGTTGGGCCACTTGAAGTAACACTTTACAGCACTCATCAAAGTGGACCACAGCTGTCCAAGGACCCGTGCTTCTTAAGGGTGAAAGGAGAAGCTTCCCCTGTGATGGCAAATCCAGGCTGGTTCAGTCTGCAACGACCAAGCTTACAAACTGTAAAAGCAATTCCCGGAGCAGATTATCTTCACTTAAATCCAAACCCTTCCCTAGAAACTTCAGTGGAACATGTCCTAGCAAGCATGTCTGAAGGGACATCTGCTGTGACAGAAAGAGGGTGATGGAAGAGAGGTGGAGGCAGGGCAGTGCGAGTGATGGAGCAAGTACGGTGTTAGTGATGACTTTGGGACTAGTGCAGTGCCACCCACGTGCTTCTGCGTCAAGCAGCGCTGAATTATTTGGTTGTGTTCATGAAGAAATTGTTCATCTGCTTGGTTATGAATCATGAAAACTAGTTCAGCTCAATCACATATGCTCGCTACTACTTTTCACGGTAGTGTGAGCAGCTTGGAGGCTGTCCAAAGGAGGGTGGTTGTTTGGGTGTCTCTAGCAGTTGCTGCACGATGAGTGTTGAGTGTAGCTAAGGCGGGGGGGATAAAACTTTGCATCAAAAGGAGCTCTTAAAGAGCTATGATTTTGCATAACTTTGCTTTGGCAAGTATCTTACCTGTCCTGACCAAAGCAGTACAAGCAGATGAGCAGGTCAGGATTTGCAGAGCTTGGAGCTGGTGGGTTTGTGCAGGGACAGAGAGCTCAGTCTACTATTCCCTTTGTATCTGATTTCCAAGATACTTGGAGAAATAGAAAAGTGGGCTTGGATACTATTGAAGCTGGACGCTCCAAGAATCAGATCTGTGGCTCACAGAAATGTTAAAGCCTGCAAATAGACACTTGTTCCTTATTCATGTTTGCAAGTCCCCTGTCCCTTCTTAAGCATTTAGTGAAGATGGACAGTGCTGCTTGTGTGCATGCTCAGCTGCTGCTTTCCTATGCTTTCTTCTGTGCCAGCAGTTACTTTAGCTGGGAGCTCTAAATCGCCAATTGTGCTGCCAGAATTGCCCCAGAGAGGCCAACTGAATGGAGTTTTAATGCCCAGAAAATAGGAAGCTGATGAAATGGATATGCACAACAATCTCAGTCTTCTGGAAAAGATATCGGGATGCTTCTGCCTTGCATGAACCTTAACCACAGTGTCTTTCCACCTCAGCAGCAGTAATGCTGAGATGCTGTAGGATAGCAAAGACTCTTATTTGTTTAGTCTTAGCAGCCTTGACGGGAGACCAGGAATAAAATGTGTGCTTAGCATGATTTAACTTTGGCTCAAGTCCTGGGCAGTTGATCAAGTAAGACTGATCAGTGCTTCTGGTCAGGGCCTGTATGTCAAGGCCTCAGCAGGATCCTGCTGTGGTTGGTGTGTTCATCTGCAATAGCTTCCACATGTGCCTTTCTCCACTGGGTGTCTCTGGGGTCCTGGAAGCCAGGCAGCTTGCGCTTCAGATAGTGCCCAATGGGGTAAATCAGTGGTTTCACATTTTGGAAGGGAAAGAAAATAGTTTTACAAGGGTTTTCTCTGTCTTTTTTTTTTTTTCTTCTTCTATTCAGAAAAGTACTAAAACTGCCACAGAAGTGGGCAGGACCTTTGCCACGATGTTTTCGGACATAACCTTTCGGCAGAAACTCCTAGAAACCAAAACCGAAGAGGAGTTCAAGGAAGCCTTAGTCCACCAACGGCACTTATTGACAGTGGTGAATCAGAGACCCTCAGCAATGAGTGATGGGCACAAGTCGCACGGTCCTAAGCCACTCAAGGTAAGGCTGGCCAACATCTGCCATGCCACTGCTTCAGTGGTGTCCAAATGCATTAATGCAAGGGGTTTCGGGTAAGGAGATGAAGCCTTTGTGCTGCTCGCATCCATTGGGCTTTCCTAGCAAGCTCTCAGCACTGAGGTTTCTAGAAACAGCTGCTGTCTGTGTCTGCCTTCCTCAGCTCCTGCTGTAAATCAGAGCCAAAACACTTCAAAAAGGCAGGTGCTGAAGGGATGCAGGACAGTAGGGGGTTGAAATGGTTACAGGATTTTGATTCCAGATGCTTAGTCAAGGGTGGGATTAATGGATCACTGTGCATTGTCAGTCATAGACAATCAGAAGTCTATGAAGGAAGTTGCTGCTTGTCTTTCCCGCAGCAAAAAGACTTCTTGGCCATCCCTGTATGGTAATTTCACTTGGAAGTTGTCTGTCAGTATTTGGCCTGACTTCTCCCTGTTTGATCTGTAGCTCTGTAAAATGTTACTTGCTTTGTACTTTAGAGTTTGAGGGAAATGCTGTAACTCTGCTTTCTTTTCTGGAATTTCCTGTGTATTGGTCATTGCTTTGCTTTTCCGTTCAGAAATTCATTCTTTATCCAGACAGCATACCTGAAAAACAAACTGTGCCATCTCTAACTTGCTGCTCCTGTCCCTGAATTACAAACAACCTTAAGGCTTTGGGTTGCCTACACTGCAGAAGCTAGTTATCGCGGTTTTTTTTTCCTGGAATAGTCTTAAGGGATTTCAATCTGCACATCTGGAAATGAGCAAAGCTCATGTTTTGCCTGCAGAAGCCTCTTGCCTATAGGTAGTGCTTTGAACTTCCCTAGACTCCATACCTGATCTTAAGTTTGCAGAACAAGTCCTGAAATCCTCTTTCAACCCAGGTCATTCAGAGTGTTGGTGTTCAGAGTAGATGCAGTAATGTAATTTAGGTAAAGTAGGTTTAACCCTTTGCACTTGGTCTTTCAAAAGAGTTTTTGTTAGAGCAGTTGAAATCTCTGGCTCTGTCTGCTGTTAAATCTAGCCCTTTTTAAATGTCCAGAGAGGATTTTACACTCTGTGGTTTGGCAAGCAGGGGGGCTGGGTGCAACACGGAGCTTGTAGGTGTTGGCTCTGAGGAGTGGTGGTTCCTACCTGCCTCGCTGGGCAAACAGACTTGGCCAGGCAGACTTCTGACAGCTCTGAGCCATTGCTGTAGACAGCGACGCTTGTTTCTTTGTGCTTCCTCTTGGCATTGACCATTCTTGGTCTGGATTTGGTAAATTGTTGTTTTTGAAATGTTACATCCCTCAGCTCTTGGGAGACGCAGCCTGTGTAGTAGTAACTCTGCTTTCTCATGTCTCCTGAAAGAAGCTGTCCGCCACCCTGCCTTGCCAGCATAGACCTTAAGAACTGAGATGGGGATTTCTTTTCCTGGCGAGCAAAGATTTGCCTGGAGAAGTGAGGTTGATTCGAGATCATAGCCTGCATTCCTCAGTTCCTGCAAGAGCCATCTCCAGCAGCATCTCCTCCCCCTCTGCATGCCCTGTGCCACAGCCTCCTGGAAAGGAAGCATTTAATATGAGCACAAACTCATGTGAGACCAGGGGTGTAATTTCAACCTGTGAACCACCTCCGGCGAAATAAATAACCCTAATCCGGAGCCACTGTACTGTTACAAGTGAGCCCTCAGGAGGGGGCAGGAGGATAAAGTCTCTTGATAGCATGAAAAATTGCCTCCTGCCTCTCTTCTTCCCTTGGTCCTGCAGCAATGAGGGAGAAAGGGGCCTCAAATGCTCTGTGTGAGAGCGGGATTTTTGCAAGTGCTCATTTATACCTCTGCTAAAATACTGAAGGGGACAGGACAGTTGCATAGCACGCTGTGCCTACAGTACAGTTGGTTTGCTTTGGCTCATCTCGGAGGATTATTTAGGCAAGGCTACATACTCAGTCACAATTAAGTCAGCCTGAAATCCTCTTGTTTACTGAGGCATCTAATTGTCATTTTATTTGTGGAGGAGCCGCTAACAGTTGTGATGTTTTCTGGCTGTGATTTTTGTGTCTGTTCAATACCTGCTTGGATTTGCTGAAAGGGCTGGGCTATGTCGGCTCAGCATTGGCAGGAGGGAGGATAGTGTGTGTCCCTGGTCTATGCAAAATTGTTGGTTTTGCCCCCCAGTACTTTAGGGGAGGACTGAGAAAGGGTTGGTGGTGTTGGACCAGATATTTTCTGTTTGGCTGTGTAACTCATAGTGCTGGTTTAGCCTCTAACCCAAACAGTGGTTGTTTATGGCAAGAGACTTGACTAAAATGGACAGTAGAAAATTCATTAACTTCCTCTAGGATTTTTTTTGTGCATGTGCTCCTCTTGCTGCTCTTTTTCCCTTCGTGTTAGGAACAACACAGGCAAAACACTGCAACAACTTGCAGAAGAAGAGAGTAGGAGACTGAACGAGGGTTTGGTGCTGGGTACCTGAGCTGTGGTTCTTGAAGGCTAATAAGGATGCAGGGGATGCAGCTCTGGGAAAGAAAGGCCTTCTGCATAAGGGCACCTAGTACCAGGATGTTAAATCAAAAAGATGACAGGGCTGTGAGAGAGGTGCCACCACGAACAGCAGTGGAAAGCTAATGGGTCTGCCAAACTTCACCCACTGAAGGAGAAGGAATCGGGGAATGGCAGTCCAGGAAACTCCCTGCACTGGAGCGTATGAGGAAGCAGATGAGAAAGGGCAAGTATGAAGTGTCAGCCTTGTCCTTCCCAAGATTTCTGGAAACCTCATGAGGTGCAAGCTCAGAAGATGGCAGGAGGCAAGGACCAGACTGAAATGTGTCTGGAGTAGAGTTAGACAATGAAGACGCATGGTGGATAGGTTGGAGGATAAAAGTAAAACTAAAGGGCAGTAACTTCAGAGGTCAATAAACTTGGTCTTTTATCTCCTCAGTGCAACCCAAGTTGAGTATGAGGTTAGTAGAGCAGAGAGGAAAGTTGAGGAGGCTTAGCCATACAGGAGAAACAGCTTTCCCCATACTTAGCCACTGATGAGATTTGGCTTGACATCCCCACTCCCCATCCCTGGCTAAACTTGCACATGTGCAAGAAATAAATGCAGGAAGGAATCAGGGGGGTCTCAAGCATAACCCATTGGCTACCTGTTCTCTCAAAATTGTCTGTGTGCCTTGGGGGACAAGAGGTTAGGCAGAGATTTTCTCCTCTTCATGCTCACCACTGTCTATGAACAGGTAATGTGCATGAGTGCCCCTTCCCACCCCACCCCACGCTCAGCCCTGGGCCAGCAGCATCATTCCCGGAAGATGAGATGCCCCAAGTATCGTTTTCCCTGTACTTGCTGCAGCGAGACAAGTAAACATATTAGTCATTGAAGCTATTGTGATTCTCTGGCTGACTTGTGCCTTCAGGAATGTCTTTCTTGGGGGGGGAAAAAATTAAATTGCTTTTCAAGTGCATATGGCTTTGATGTCCAAATATGGTTTAAGCTCATAGCTTTTTTGGAAGTGCTTAAAATGCAGGTGTTATGCTGGTGTCTGCAGCCTCTTCATCCTGACTGTTCAGGTTAGAGAGTTGAAACTGTCCGAAAGCAATACAGGTGTACTGACAAAATGCAACAGCATTCACTCAGCTAGCCGAAACGTGAGATGTCATAGTCGCTGATACAGGAGCTGGTCCTCTGAGGTATCTTTTGCACCCCAAACCCTAGTGTTTGCCATTCCCAGTGTATTGCTTCTAAAGGAGAGGTTTCCTTGTTGCGTTTTACTCATGGCTCTGATCTTCCAGGCGCTGCATGGCGACTGAGTCCCATGAGAAAAGGCAAAGCTGTGTGTAGCCTGTGAAACGAGCCCTGTGGTGTCAAGTCCTTTCTAAAGCAGTAGTTCTTATCAGTTTCCACAAAAACCAGCTAAAGGAAGGTGGGCACGCTGTTTTGAGATGGTCTGTTGGGGTACATTTTGGATCTGTGGTTGCTTCACCACCCTCTTACACTCTCTAGCAGAGGTTATAAGTCTGTGTCTAGTTCTGCAACAAGCATATGAAATGGTTTGGATGAGACAGCTGGTGTAATTAGCACTGTATAAAGGTGCATTTGATTTTCGGAGTAGTGTATATTCTGAGTTGAGGATAACAGGAAAAAAAATCTGACAGGTGCCTCATTTGCAAGTGTTGCCTGCTCTGATGCTTTCCATGTGCTTTCCGTAAGGATGTAGTTGTGAGAATTGGGATGCTGTAAGTCAATAGCAGCTGTCACGTATTTCTGAACAGCTCCTTGTTGCCTGTGGTGTGCACCAGATCGTAGAAACAATCACACTGCACCTTGCAGGCCCCCAAGCTAGAGAGAAAAGGAAATGTGTTGGGTTTTTGAAACTTTCAGTGGTCTTACTGTCTGTTAATGGGCAGGAATTGCGGTTTGGTTATGTGAAGTTATTCTAGCTGGTTCTCTTTTTGATGGAGTTTGAGGCATAGACAGTCTTTGTTCCCTTATTACATCCGTTTGAGGTCTCCCTTTTCAGTGGCAATGCCAAGGAGTGGAGCGCTTGCGGGGGATTCCCTTTTGGAGGCTTCACGCGGATTTGGGGGAAGAGTTTTTCCAGTGGCATCTAAAGAAAAAAGCTTGCTGGAGGGGCGAGGAAGGCTTCTCTGACGTGATGTTTACCCCATGGGTAGGCAGACACTACCCAGCACCCCAAGATCTAATCCTGCTGTTGGCCAGGGTGTTTCCAGTGAGTCGCTTCCACACTGTGCATCAACTCCCTCACCTGCAAAGCAGGGTTGCAGATATGAAGGGGGGGCAGGAAGGGAAGGAAGGGTGGAAAGCAGGGTGGTCTTGGGGATGTCTTCTTTTACAATGCTTTTAAGGATATAAATTGAAGTGCGAAGAGTTTATTTTTATTATCATTACAAAATCTGAATGCCCTATTCAAAATGACCAGTTTTTCTCCTGTTGGTATTGAATAAGGAGGTTAATCTCTTTAACAATACATGAGCCTTTAAACTGACACAGCACTTCCTTCCTTTCTTTAGTTGTATGAGTTTCTCAATGTTGGCAAGGGGATTTCTGATGACATTGCACGAAGATTTCCAGTGTACGCTTTGGACTTCACTGACGGTATGTTGGCCAATGTTTATGAAAGCGTTGGCCTGATTTTGAATTTTTGTGATGCGATGTCCTGTTTACAGTGTGCATTGAATGTGTTCTTTGATATGTGTAACAATCCTCCTATTTCTTATTTAAAAGAGTATTTTGACAAAACCCTACAAATAGGCAGCGTGGCGCACTATAGAATCTTGTGGTGCTTCCTTAATGAAGATGCTAGCTGTATGTAGATGAGGATTTTATTTTTTATTAAGCAATGAGGCGATTAAATGGATTGATTTGTTGTCGTGTGTAAGCACAGATCAACTCATTGCAACCTAATTAGTCATTGCTGGCCTAATAGGCCCTTTCTGCTGTCTTTGCAAACCAGCATTGATAGCAATTATGGTGATGTGAGAATTGAGAATGCTTAAACCAAATCTGAGCTGCAGTAACTTCGGGTCGGTGCTTTTTAAAAACAGGATATAGCTTGCCTGCTGTAGCCAGATCACGGGAGCGGCAATACAGTGTTTATATAGAGCCCCAGGTTTCAGGCTGTATATAGCTCCCACAACGGCCGTGTTGGTTTTAAGAGTCACTTTCTCCCTTCTTCCTTTCAAATTTTCACTTTCAGAGCTTCTTAAAGGCCGTGAAAAGTCTCCAGGGCAAACCATAATTACGGAGCCTCAACCTGACATCAAAATACGTTCTGTTTCTTACAGCTTACTGGGGAGTTGGTTAATGTATTCAAGTATGAAATCCAAAAAGTTTGCATAAAACAAAGATGTAGAGTGTAGGCAGAAAGAATCTTGGGGCTGAGATTCTCATGGGGCGTACCTGAGCCCTGTTTTGTAGACGAATATTCAGGTGCAAAGCCACCTTCCATGGCAGCTTAGGCACGAAAGCAAGCTTTGGCACGGTGTGGATGTGTGTCCTCCACCATGTATTGACAAGGATGGTCAGCACCAGCAGAGGAGCACAGCAATCAGCTGTTGGCTGCTTGGCTGAAGGAGATGCCATGTGTCTGGGGAAGCAGCCAAATAGCTGCTTCTCACAAAGATCCAGCTTTGTCGACTGGGAACACTTCACCCACCACAATGACTTTTGTAGTTAGTGCTATCCACTCTGGGGAGAACAAAATGGGATGAGATGCTGGCTTAGCACAGTGATGGAGTGCTGGATGCTTTCTCCAGGTGCTTTGTAACTGCTGGGAAGAAACTATTTTGAGGAAGCTTGAGGTGAAAGGAGGGCAGGCTCCGCTTGCAGTCAAGCTACTGCTATGTTCTCTGGGGACTGAGGGTATGTTGAGGAGAGAGAGGGACAAGAAATTGTTTTCAGGGTAGCAGCAAGGAGTCTGATAAAATGGAAGAAAATACTTCTTGGCATGCAGATCGTTGGCATCAGATCTGGCAGGGGACTTCAGCTCCTAATCTGGACACCTCTGGATTGGGTTCAGGGCGCTTCATCTCTATGGTTGTTGCTTTGTAGGGTGCTGTCAGAGTCTTAACTTTTCGTTATAAGGGGATACTGGAGCACTTCAGAAGGGAATTGCCACAGGACTGCTGTTCAGGAAGAAGCATCCTGTGTGGGGACCCATGTGCATCTCAAGACAGAGCGGTGTCTGCTTGCTCCACCTGTAGCTCAATGCACACACAGTGGTCCATGCTCCCTCTTAGCCCTGGTGCTGTCAGCAGTAGGTATCCATGAACCAATGTACAGAGCAGATTATGCTTGGCCCGAAGAAGGTGCTGGGATTGACTAGCTTGAAAGAACTGTTCCCTTGGTTTTATCTTCACTGAATGGTGAAATACTGTCGTAGCGAGAATCCAGCTTTACAAATACTCCAGAAAAATGGCTTTTGTATAAAATGCAAGTATAAGTTAAAAAGTATCAGTGTGGTGTTATATAACTTCTGGGGGGTGGAAGATGCAGAAATGAGCCAAGTGAAACTCAAGAACTGCTGCAGCTCATGTGTGGAGTACTTGCCTTAGGAGCAGTTATGCTCTTTCAAATAGAATAAGGGGAAAAGAGGATTTTAAAAACCTATGTATGTTAGTGTGTGCCATTTCTTCCCTGAGACAAGAAGTTAGGATGAATTCTTTAAGGATCTGCGTGGAATGAAAACCAGATGGAGCATAAAGCATCTGCCATAAACCACCGAGACTGAAGGTGATCAGGAATGTGAAATTCCTGGACCATTTCAAAGCAGCAGTGTACCAGAACATTGGGGATTTGAGCTATCCAAGTATGTGCGCTCCAGACAACCACACGTGCATCATCAAAAGAGCTCTGAATTACAAAGATGCCTTTTTGGAATGGTTGGAGTGTCTAAATCCTCAATCTGAGAAGCATCTTGGTGTTTTGGTTTAGACAGATAAACTGATTAAGGGCAGGGTGATAAATAATAAGGTTTTGTAGGGCCAGCAAATGTTTTGTCAGTTGGACATTTGTGGGATTGGTTGTCTTCACACACTGCACGGAGTTGGCCACTAAATTATCCTTAACCATCATGATTTTGGGAGAGGAATGAAAGGAATCCTGTTTCCCTGTTTTTTCTTTTTTCCTCCGGATTAGGAGTTTGTCAGCTTCAGGTCAACTTTGGACTGTAGCAGTCTTGTGCATTTTACCAAACATGCAAGGATCAAGGAAGAGCTTTCTAAACTCTTGCTCTAGGACTTTAGTGGTATGGATGGTTTGTAATAGGTGTCTTCCAGCAGGAGCATCTGAAGATGAAGAATGGGATTATGCTGAATTTAAGAACACCTGTAACTTTAAAGAAAAGTTAGGATTAACACAATTTGGCATGTAGTATCCTCTTAATGACTAAAACCTTTGTTTATGGGATTCTGCTTTCTTGAAAAAAAGTTTGTGCAGAACTGATGTTGTCAAATAGGCTCAAAACGTGTGTATCAATATCTTTAAAATTCAGTCAGACTATAGGAGCTTCCTGAATATTTTTGCTTTGAGGCTGTTTGAATGAAGGAGGAATTCTGCCTGGACTCAGCTACAAGTTTCCTGAAACCCCTTGAAGTTGCTACCCTTATTCTTCAGTCTGTATTTTCTGTTACAATACAGAAGAATAAACATTTACAAAGGTAGTGCCTGGAGTGCCCGTGGGGGAAATTTGAGGTAGCTGAGATTTTTATGATAAGCTTCGATGTTATGTTCTGCCATATCCCTTCACCTCTTGGGGATGGAGGGTGAAGGGAAGAGAGGAGAGGTGAGGTTTATTTTGTTTCCTCCAGTTTTCCTTGACGTGTGTCCTGGGCTTGTGGCCATGGTGGGTGGATAGTTCAGCTGGAGATGTGGGTTCCTCCCTCTCCTTGGTCGTGCAGAGGGTCCTGAACCAGCTCTTAAGAGCAAGGCAACTGCATCTGGTGGCAGCATCCTTGGGATTTGGTTGTGGTGTTTTGCAGGAAGGAGGTTTCCAAAGCTCCTTGTAACGCAGGCATGTTTAGAAGGAAGGCTTGAAGGCACTGGGAAAATGGGATTTGAAAGGGAAGTTTTGTCTTGCTGGTTGTCTAAGATAGCACAGAGCTTAAACCTGCTAAAATGTTGACTGTGGATTGGCTGTGGCACGTGCAAAATCTTTGACTCTCCCACCTGGCTGCACTGGCCACCTTGCTTGGCAGGATTGCCTTCCTGAGGGAGGAGTAAAAAATAAAGGGATTGCAGATAGTCTTTTTCCTTCTCTTCAGTGCCTCTGCTGCCCTAGGTTAGATGATGGCGTAGCTCCTGCATCACTCTGCAGCCCTTCATTCCTAAATATCACCTGGGTGCAGAAGTCCAACGGCCGCTTGAAGACTGACTTGTTGGATGCTTTGGGGCATCATGACCTGGGTTTGTAGCTAAGATGCTTTGGAAGTTTCTCTTTGTGTCAGCGGTGGATGGGAATGCATTGAAGATACATAAAAACATTTTGTTTTGCCTGTGGGTGTTTGCTTCCAAGAAGCTAGTACTTCATGGCAAATGGGATGAAAGGAACAAGAGAAGGAAAAGCTCTGAGCCCTTGATTTGTTTCTTCATACTTCTCTAGTCTCGGCATATGCTTGGCTTCTCTGCTCCAAAATCAGTAAGAGTGGATTTCCTTTTCCAGCGAAGTTCTGAGTCTCACTTGTACTGTGATTTACTCTTCACAGGACTTTAGGGAAGATTTATCTTCTGTTCATTTTCTGTTCATCTGCAGAGTCCAGCAGCTACTAACTTAATTAAAGGTCAGCTTGACAGCATTATCAGAAGTTTGTAACGCTTTGAGTTTTTATGGCTCAAAACCTATGAACAGATATTCTTACTGTGTATTTTTACCATTGAGAGGTGATTTTTTTTGTTGTTTTTTAAATTAGGGCTGTAATAGAGACATCCTTGCTGCTGTGCTGCAGATCAGTATAATTAAGCTTGTTTTGCATTGGATATTTCAGAGAATTGGTAAAGAACATTAATAGTCAGACATTTCATAGAATGTCCATCTGTCTCGATTTTGATTCAGTAAATGTACAATTAGTAGACTTAAGGAGCTCTAGTCCCAGTCTCTGGCTCTCTTGGTCATTGACTTATTGATGCAGAATACCAAGCAAAGTGAGGCCAGCAATGCTGCAGCTATCTCTGAACCTCTAACCTTCTCTTTAAAAACTATGACACTTCAGAAATTCAGGCAAGTAAAATAGAACTGTCACGTTGATGAACATAATTGCTTCCCATTTCAATGTGTAGATGTACCTTAATTTTAAAGGATTGCTTCTGTAATAGTCAGCTACTCAAATTTCACAGCTGGACCGAGAGTTGATTTTCTGCAACAAATTTACATCGTGCAGTTGGAGTGACACATTTTTCAATGGCTTTATGAGCCTGCTGCAGATGAAATGCCATCATAATGCAGCCCGTCTTCTTTCAAATGAACTAATGTCAGTCCCTGGGTTGCAAATAGACCCTGAAAATGTTTAGCCAGATGTTGACTTCAAAAAGGTAAAAGGTAAATTGTGGAGAACGCTGGATTTTAATGTTTGTCTCAAGTGAATCTGTGTAAGGAGGCAGTATTTGCTCATGTTTTTAACTGCAATTAGAGTGATTAATCAAGTTTGTGAAAGGGTACATTTAATCTAGTGTAGTTATTGTCTCTTAAGTGAATTTTGCCCACCAGTAGGGATTCTTTGCTCCTTGGGTCTCATGTGGCTGATCGTGGACTAAAGTACGTACTGCTTTGTATTGGAAGTCTTGGACCCAGCCAGGACGTGGCATAAGGACCTCCATGAGCAGCAAGGACTCCTGATGCTTGCTTTGCGAGGATTGAAGCTGAAAGCCATGCATGAGCTTTTGTGATGCCTTTTAAGGCTTCTTCCTTCCTTCTGCCCTCTCATATTTTGACTTACCCACCTGAAAGATTTTTAGAAAGCACCTCATCTCTTATGTAGCTTTCTCTGCTCAGCAAATGAGCCTGTTCTTTTTTTGTTAGTTGCTTCTCTGCTGCTGGTTGCTTGTCTTTCTGTGAATGCTTTCAGAGCCTTCAGGAATTGTTGCCTCTGACCTTTCGTGTTGGAAAGACACTTTTGTCCAGAAAGCGGTTTTCTGGAGTGGTGCAGAGTCCTCTGAACAAGGATGTGACCATCTATAGAAGACTACCACTGAGTCTACTGCTTGCCATGCCTAGTCTTTCCTTTTCTTTGAAGGTCTCAGGCACTTGGGAGTGGGAAGTAGGAGCCTGCAGCTGTTGGACTCAAGATCACATGAGAGAGCTTCATCTGCAAGAAGTAAATTTCAGGCCCTTTGGGTTGCCAGGAGTGGTCAGGAATGTGGTCTGTGGTTTCTGAATCTTCACAATAAATTGAAAGGAATCTGCCTTGAAACAGCTGGCCCTATGACTCCTGGAAGGTCAGGCTCATATTTGCATGCTCGAGATGTCTCTTGTCAAGTTTTGGCCTCTGCCCTTTGAGGATGCTGAGCATCAGAAGTCCTATTTATGTCTGTTCCTTTCACGTCTGCGGACAGGAACCATCACAAGGTGTCCTTTACTTGTGTGGCTGCCTGTTCATTACACATCATCTTCGATTTTTGGTTTTTGTAACCTCCTTCTGTCCTTATCTCTGTGCTGCAAATGGTGCAGAAAACAGATGTTAGATAAGATCCTAAAATTGTTGAGCGATTGCTTTTCATTCCAGTAATAGTTTGTGGTGGCAATGTACAGATTTTGTTAGTGTTGCACCAGCAACCTCTAATGCAAAGCCCTCTCTGCTCCAATTCAACTCATCAAGGGAGCTACAAGCCAGCAAGGGACTGATGCTCGTGAAGGCTTAGATGGGCTTTTGGGAGCTCTGGGGTCGATGTCTGTGTGGGATTTTACTGCTCAGGAGGCTTCCAGAAAGGGGGAACTGGGCAACTCCAAGTTTGTCCAAGTGTCTTGCAACAGGAGCATCATCGAGGATAGCGGCACAGGCAAGCTGAAGTCTGTTTCAAGGTTTTCTTTCAAAAGGCTGTCTCTGGTGTATCCTCTCTGAAGAGGCTGTTCTGTTGCAAAAGCTTGTGTCCTCCTCCAGCAATATCAGCTGTTGTCATCTCTCATCCTTTCTCTTGTGTGATGTGAGCTCACTGGGGATGGACACCAGCCTGAAAACAGGAAAGGGAAGAGAAGCTACTTCAGAGGCCCTTAAATTCATATTATGACACTTTAATTCTCTTTCTGGCTGCTTTTGTTTTGGCCTGGTGTGTTTTTTCCGATGGAGATGAGAAGGGGGTGAGTGGATGGAAAAGAAAGAAGCCATTCTTTCAGAAGGGCTTTTTTTTTTTTAAAAAGCGAAACTCTCAATGTACGCATTCCTGACCTCTTGTGCTATTTGTTTTTGTAAGTCTGCTAGCACTAATTGGCTCAGCATAGCATATTATTGATTCAAGCCTATAACCTCAGATTTCTGCCTAGGGAAAAATGAAGTGCTTCATGTTTTCCTGACCAAGGCGTCATGAGTTGTGAAGATGAGTGATCATCGTGGAGCTCATTAGGGGCATAGTCCAGAGTACCTATAAATTTGGTATTAAAAAGGCAGGGGATGGGGGGGTTTATAAACCCTAAACCTATGGTTTCTGCTTTGATCCTCTTCCAAGCTTTTGGGGCTGGCAAAACTGAACAAAAGGCTTCCGGTATTTCCTGTTTTGATGATGCCAGAAATGTCTGTTGAAGCAGTCTGGTGGCATGTTGGTGCTTCTACTTCTCATCCCAGATGGACAAAAGAGGATGATTGTACAAAATCAAATGTTAAAGACCTATGTGTATGTTTAAGACTAATTGTGGACTGAATTTCTACTTTTGCCTTTCAGCATGAAAAGAGCTAATGGTACCTATGGCTGGTCAGAGTAGGGTTTCAGTGCTTTACAAATGGGCAGTACTAATGTGACTTTTGTTATGGTTTACACTAGGTATTATTGGAAACAACAAAGCTATAGGAAAATACATCACGACTATGATCTTTCTGTACTTTGCCTGCCTTCTTCCATCCATTGCGTTTGGATCACTCAATGATGAAAATACGCGAGGAGCTATTGGTAAGTTTATCAGTTTTGTGCATCTGTTATAGGATTCCATGTATTCAAATTGGGTAGCTCTGGTCACGGAGTTTTTCATGGTTTTCACCTACTGAAAAAACCCACCGCTGAAGGTGTTTCTAGTAGTTACGTTCACGACTTTTTCTCAGAAGACTGGAAAAGTTGAACGCTATTTTAGGGTGTAGTATCATCTGACTTGACTGATGCCAATGTAGGCTACTGTATTTTTAAATGATGCTCACTTTGTAACAGCGTAATTATCTGAACACTTTTCCTCATACAAGCTCCTGTGCTTTGGATCTGAATTTGATTGCCGGTGTCCAAGCCACTGGTATAGTAGACAGTGCTTTGCTCTATCCTAGTTGTGGCCCTGAAGTAGTTCATACTGCTATTACAGTTCATAGGAATCTTTGTTGAAATCTCATCCTGAAGGCCTCCATAAACACTGGCTATGTTTTTATAGCTGTTTAAAATAAAATAAAAAACAAAAACAAAAATATTCTAAAATAACAACAACAAAACCCCCAAACCAAACAAAAAAAAAACCCACCCAACTTTTAGTTCAACATCTGGAAACCTGATGGCATCCTAAATTATGGGTAAAAGTTTGCTGGCAAAGGATCACTTGTTGCTTTCACAGTGTCTCATCTCTGTGCCCTCTAACCATTGCTATTACTCGTTAGTGGTTGGCTGCTGTGCCCTGTGAATGCTTGTTGGGGAGGGAAGTGTTCGTTAAAAACCCTGTTTATTTCCATCTTTCCTAATTACTTGTAGATGTGCAGAAGACAATCGTTGGCCAGTGCATTGGAGGGCTGCTTTACGCTCTCTTTTCGGGGCAACCTCTAGTTGTACTCCTCACCACGGCTCCTCTAGCACTCTACATTAATGGTGAGTCTATTAAACTTGTATGTCGGGACCAATGTGATTGCGATCAGTGTAAAGGGATGTTGTAAGAATCTTGCAATCCTCTTAGAGCTTTAGTTGCATTGATTTAGTAAGTCAGTATTAAAGGCCTGCTTCTGGTGCTGAGGGAGAGGGGAGGAAGTTGATTCAGGCTTAGTTAAAGTTCGTTTCTAAAGGAATCATCTTCAATAGAAAAATATTTTGTGAGAATAAGCATATCTTCTGCTTCCAGGAGGAAATCTTTTTCATCTGACGGTTTTCTCATGTGGCTCCATTAACCCAACTTGAGGATAAGAGCCTAAGACAAAGTTTTTTATTGGTTGGGGTTTTTTTATTTTTTATTATTTTTCTGTTAAGGTGTAATCAATAGCTTCAGAGTTACAGTTGCAAGTTGATATTACTGAGCGAGAGGTATAAAGGGGCAAACTCAATATCTGTAGGAATAATCAGATGAACTGTGACTAGCTTGAAAGGTTTAAGACAGACGAGGTTTTGTCCACAATGCAGTGGCCGAGTACACATGGCACAAAACCGCGTATGAGATGCCTTGCTAAACAGCATCGCAAAGTGTCAGTGAGCAAATTCCAAGGGCTGATTTTGTGGCCTTGATCCCTAGGAAAGATGCTCTGAGTAGTGTGGGAGAACATTTTTCCAAGTGCTTCTCCCCATTGCTAGTGGAGGAAGGGGGAGCGGAAGGGGAGAACCGTTTGCGTTGATCCAGTGTTCATCCAGGAGTGTAAGAACGGGGGTTTCATGATATCTGCCATAAGTGCATTGGGGCAAAGTTGTGAAATTGGTTCTTTTTGCCATCAAGCAGGTGGGAATCACAGGGTGGTAACGACAGTAGTTTAATCTGACATGTGAACACTTCATTTTTGCAGTCATCCGAGGAATCTGTGATGACTACAACTTGGATTTCAGTGCTTTCTATGCCTGGATTGGACTGTGGAACAGCTTTTTCCTTGTGATGTACTCCCTTTTTAATTTCAGTCTTCTGATGAAGCTCTTCAAAAGGTAGCTATTTTCAAGAAGTCATATTTTGATCAGATTATTCAGCAAATGGAAAAATTATACATTCCACAAGCTCCTTAATTACAAACTTGCCGCAAAACGTATTTTGTGAAATAAGGCTGGTATCATTTCAGCTTATTGTTCCAGCTTGAAAGGAGCTTTTAAAGATTCGCTAGGTTTTGTTTCCTGAGTTGGAATCTAACTAAAATTGGTATATTTTCATGTAAATGAATGAATATGCTGATTTTTTTCCTTTGAATAGAGTTGAATGCAGACTCTGCTAGTGACTATGTTAATTCCTGGGATTTTTTTCATAGGTCAACAGAAGAAATAATTGCACTTTTTATATCCATCACGTTTGTGCTTGATGCCTTCAAAGGCATTATTAAAGGTAAGTCTTGCAACAACGTTTCTGAGTGCAGATCTCTGCTGTGCTTCTTTGTCAAAGGGAAATTCAAGGCTGCGAATATGCACGATGTTTGCTTGTTCCGTGTTCGTACAGGGTCTTCAGGAATAAAAAAAGCACAGTGTGTGAGATTGACGCAGCCCTTTGTCAGCAGTTTATCTGGATATGCAGGATTTCTACTGGCTCTAATTTCAGTTAGCTGAGATAAAGTTAAGACACTAATCTTTACCAAATGGAGAAACCATAATAATGTTGCTGTGAAAGTAGTCTCCAGATACTAGTCTCTTTTTGAATGGTCCTGGCAAAAAAAAAAAAAAAGCCCAAGTTAGATGTAGTGCATCTAGACCTCTTTCCTTGCCACATTATTAAAACTGCATGGAGAGGAGTTGAAAGATGGGTTGAGATTGCCCATTCTTGTGCGAGCTCCAAGACCCTTCTTTAGCGGCAGCAGCAGGACTGCAGTGCCTTCCAGCACGCTCCTAAAGCTATTCTGCCCTTTCCAGCCACTTGGTCGCCTTTTCTGGGTTAAGCTCTAGGTGAGTATCCGTGAGAAGGTTTGAGGTTTAACAAATTTCTGTTACCTCTCTTCCTGCTGATCAGGACTGGCAGGAGGTATTTGTGAAGGTGAAAGATGTTAGCAGAAATGCCATGGCTATGGCAGCCTTTCTGTTCATCCCAGTCAGGAACTGACCTTGTTGTTTTTATGACCTAGTGTCCAGCAGCCCAAGTTTGCGTTATCCTTTGAAATCCTTCAGGACATACCTAAGCACACTGAGCGCATCCCTTGTTTTTGTGATTCTCAGGCTCGTTGTGGTATCTTGTATGCAGGGACAAAAAAAGCAGGTTTGACACTGCAAAGCAATTGGAAGTGAGATACTTCCTCACTTCATTGGAAATCCTTAATTTGGCTCTGTGGGCATATGCTTTGATTTTGCAATCAGAGGGTTTTTTTCCTCTGCAGAGCACCTGCATCTTTCAGATATCCTGCTTAAACAAAGCTTGGTGAAGGAGGAGATGTTCTGGGATACTTTGCTTGCTCCTTGCTCGCTATGGAGCTGAGAGCTCACGTTAGTGAGCTGTTAGTGCCCTGTTCTGGAGGCATGAGACAGTCTCCCTATGGCACAAAGGTGTTCCTCAACACAGTACTCAATGCTTTGTAAAAATTCGCAAATGCAAATGTTCACAGTGCTTCTGTAGTAGAAAGCTGATTTCCCATCGCAGGGGAACGGAGTACAGGTTAAAGGTACAGAAAGCACCCGTTGATCTCTGCTGCCGGACTTTCAGGAATAAGCAAGTAATACCTCAGAGCACTGCAGTGGGAACAGGAGAGGATCCGGGAAGTTAATTAGTGTAATTAGTGAATTAGTGTAATTCTCCCTTGTATATGGGAAGGGCTGAGTTTATAGGAACAATGGTAATAAAATCAGACCAACACTCATTTGCCAGCTCATGTTGGCTCGATCTGCGTCTGGGAGTGTTCAGTGCATCAACAGATGGGACGCCAGGTCCAGCCACGTTCCCAGGCACAGAAAGGCACGGATGCTGGCAGGCACACACTCCATCCTTAACCCTCTAAGCGCTCATATTTAAACACACACCACCAGTGCAGCTCATGGCCTTTCTTCCACCCCTGTTTTGTAGCAGGAGATGATGGTTGCTGCTGCCATCTCCCCCTCCCACTCAAAACTTCGGTGGAGCAGTTAAGTAGGAAGAGAAAGCTGGTACCATGCTGTTCGATGCGTCCTGGTAACAGCTAGCCAGCTGACAGGGACTTCGGGGCTTCCCGAGTGCCACGGGACATGCTCAGCTAGGTTTTCCTTAGTCTGTTCATAGCCTTGATTTTTTTTTTTTTTTTTTTTTTT
>Ga0065711_1031840_pt1 | contig 28614 bp, 18 predicted proteins | sample Hoacrofraction12_FD_59098 | JGI IMG/M metagenome (GOLD analysis project Ga0065711, IMG submission 59098) | Hoatzin crop microbial communities from Cojedes, Venezuela - Epithelial fraction 12 v2 (version 2) | ecosystem: Host-associated > Birds > Digestive system > Esophagus > Crop | place... | reverse complement strand
AAGGAAGGAAGGAAGGAAGGAAGGAAGGAAGGAAGGAAGGAAGGAAGGAAGGAAGGAAGGAAGGAAGGAAGGAAGGAAGGAACTAGGTAGAGTTTATTGAGACAGACTAGGAGGAATGAACTGGGAGAACTGAACTGGAAAGAAAGGAAAGCTGCCATTTTGAAAAATAATTAATCCTGTAAGACACGAACAGATCAAGCGAAATGCACAAATACATCTTAGTCTATTGTCTGTATCATCTCAGCTGTTTTTCTGAATTTTTTTACACCGGAATGTGTATTCTGGATATTGATATGTAATGAAGCAGGACATAATATACCATTTATCTTGAGGGCTGCATTGTCCTTTATGTAGCAACAGCATGTGTGAGTGGCTGTTGTCTTTTTAGCTGTAATTTAAGGCTGTAGGAATTGTGTAAATTTCCAGCTTTTCGTGCAGTTAAGTGTGGTTAAAGCTGAACCATATTGTGTAACTATACAATCAAAAGAAAAATTACCTACTAGTTTTGCTGTGTAAGACCCTTACAGAACCACTGAAGACTTCTCTTACTTTAAATCTCTTCTCCTTTTCCGGATGAAATGTTGCCATAGTACATAGTGCCAGTCATAGTACCCCTTACTGATTATTTTAGTTGCATTAGTAATATTGTACTTAAAAGTACAGTTTGGTTCCTTTATTATGAAATTTATAGTACAGAAGTCTTGCAAGTTTAAGATGAAAGACCCACAATACCTACTGAGTAGTCACTGTTAAATCACTATAGCTCCAATGGTAAGAGGAGTTAAACAATACACAGCCAAACTGTTCACTGCATTTTCACATGACCTGGGTGACACCTAGCTTAGGAGCACATCTCAAGTTAGGTCGGATGACATACAGATCTAGAGATCCACGATGTTCACAGATGCTGGCATCTGAACAATCGCAGAGCCAACCATGACCAGCTGTGGGGTATTTTCACCATGTGTCGTCACTGTACTCAGTCAATGCGGTTTTCAAAGGGTCTGCAACACAGAGCATCCAAAACAGAAGCTTTTTACTATGGGAGTTTGGGTAACGTGTTTTTGTCCTCAGCTTTGGAACCTTCAAGCAGCAGAAGCATCCAAAAATATCTCTGATTAAAGAGACTCAGGCAACACAGAAGAGATTTTGGAAAGAAAGACTTTATTAATGATTTGTTCTGAATCTAGAAAGGAGCGTAAGACAGTTCATTAATACTTTCACAAGATTTAACTGCTGTCTTTGAAGATAAACACTGTGTGTGATAGTGCCACCTGGTGACTGAAAGGTATTGAACATTTAAATTAATAAAATAATTCTGTTAACTCAATTAACTATTCACATATAGGGTCCCAGCGTCCTTGGAGTGAGTGACATAAGCCCAAACAGTAAGTAGTCTATTGCCAATGTGCTACAGTTCAAAGCTTAATTTTCAATTTGACAAATGTCAAGATTTCTTAGCTTGAAGAAAGCTCTTCTTAAAGCTGTAAATACAAGTAATACTCAATAACTCAGTGAAGCTGAGGGTACTTAGTATGCTCAAGATTTGTCACTTAAATGAATCAGCAAGATTTTAACTTGACAAGATTAGTTTATGGTTGAGATGCAAGCGTGAAGCGTAACTGCTAATATTTGCTCCAGTGTAAATACAGAGTAATTCATTTTCAAATTCTAAGCATTGATTTGGACAAGACCATACTTTAAGTGACAATCCATCTTGTCTACAGCAGAAACAACCAGAATTGGTTTAGAAGCCTTCAGTAAAAAAAATTAGATTCTTCCAACTCTCTGTTCTATTTTAAGTATTGTATTTTCAGTTAAGGAACTTGGAAGAAACCATCCACCAAAGTCTTACTAATAATTGTTCCTGACTAACACAAGAACATCAATAAAAAAGAGAATTGAACACTTTTTTTTAATTACAATAATCAAGTCAAGGAAAACAGCCTACGTGACAGATAGCTTGTGTAAAAATAATTGACTCATTAATCTTAACCATATGAACATGTTCACATTAGCAGGGTCAGTCGCTAGAAAGGATGCAACTGTAGTTACATATTCACAGAGGTGTGAAGTTAGAGTTAGCCTAATTGCACAAAAACTTTCCTTATGAGCTGAATGGAGGCTTTAGAGAAGATAGCTATTCAGTTCCAAATGCAGAGGACTTTTCAGTAGGGCTCTCAAATCATAACACATGGATTATATATTATTCAGGCAAAGGGATGTCTTTTTGTCTTACTAAATACAGTAGTCAGCACAAGGATACCTGGATCACTGACTAGGGTATCTAACAATATCCATAAAAATACACCTTTAACCTCAGTGCAAAGCTATCTGTCATAATCTTTTCTTGGTGATAGGCTAAACAGCTTTGGAGTTGAATTGGGTTAATGCAACAGGCTTCACACTTGTGGTAAACACTGATGCCAGCACATGAGAATATATAGATACTCAGGAAGAGTTTTCTGCAGTATGAGCATTGTTGTTGAATGAAAACATAGTCAGAAATACGTGACTCTGTTGATTACACATTGTAGAGGGTAAATCTTTGTAGCCATGTAACCCGATAACAAGGGCATTGCCACTGCCCATAACAGGCCACTGGCTCTGCCTTAAGCTGACAATTCAGGGCTCAGTAGCTGAGAAGATTTGCCAGAATTTCTCTTAGCCTCCCTGGAGATTTGTTTTAGTTTAGCAGTAACAGCAACTGACTAATGACCAGGTAACTATTGTTTTATGTTTTTCTCAATTTGAAAATAAACTGTGCTAAAATAGTTATCACTGTATAGAGATACATATTTAGTAGCTAAAAGCAGCAATAACATGTAGTTAGTCGGTCTGGAAGGAGATAGCTGTGGCTCAGAAAGAAATGCAGTATGGATAAGCAAAGCAATCAGATCGCAGCAGGGACCTTCAAAGCCCCAGCACAGAGCAATACCAGAGCCCTGGGTTACAGAAAGCTAGCCAGTAATCCCTGGTCACAGAAGGAGTGCAGCCCTGGGAGCTGGGTAATGGCAGTCTTTGTGATAATGAAAAGAACAAAGAACAAGCATCTGAGCATGAGCAAAATACACCTTGCACAGTGTAACATGGACCTACAGACCGGAGAAGCAAGAGCAAGGTGAAGAGTGTGTTGCCAAGCACACAAAATTGGCCACTACTGTATCCTAGGTGGAAAAGAAAGAAACTATTAACATCATCTTTATTTTAACCCCTGCAAATGGCTCAGGATACTGGTGGCAGAACATACCCCGTAGTCCTTGGAGTGAAGCTACCATCAACCTTGGGGCCCAGAAGGGTAGTGCAATGCTGACAAATCTCCAGAGAAACGAGTAGACTTTAGCAAGTTTGGGCATTGGTATCACGTTAGTATCTTTGCAACTAGGCAACTAAAATCCTTCAATAAAACCATTAAGATTTTAATTAGAGTAACAATGGATTATTGGCTTTATATGTAAGGTGTATACCTTTTTCATGTAAAAGGATTTTGAGTGTAACAAGCTGGCAAGAGTTAAAGCAACCTGTTTTGTAACGTAAGTACAACAGATTGGTAGTACTTTACATTAGTTCATGTTATTCAGCACATAGTCTGTCAGAAGAGGATAGCGTGCCTGTCACAAGACGTTGTTGTTGCACAGAACGTGTACCATTCTGAAGCACCTTAATTCTTTCACTGCTGGTATTTCAGAAGAGAATACAGAAGTTGAAGCTAGTCAGTTCTAAGCTGCTGCTGACTGGACTAATGTGGGGCATATTTGGTTGTCTCCTATGTTAGTTGACCATGAGATGTCTACACACGAAAGTCAGCTGTTCTGATTGCGTTGTCTGCAATAATGTACTACGATAAAATGGGATGCAAAAAAAGTTCTTGGAGCCCAGCCAGCTACTGTAAATCTCAACTAAGCTTCGAGGACAGCTTGAAACTACCCAGACTAAAACAATTGATACCAGCTGAAGATCTGGGTCAGCATGTTACAGAACAAGGAACTGTCTCTACTTTGATCATTTTGAGAATAATTATTGAGATAAGCTTATTACCTCTGATCTTCTCAAACATCTGCCTTTTCAGTGTCTGCGATTGCCATCTCTTAATTCACTTTCAATTTTTTAGTTCAGAAAGCACGTTAGCTCATTAAAGCCTACATTATTTTCTTAATATACTACAGGGTTTCTCTTGGAATCAATACGGGCTATCAGGTAGCATGTCTTTCATTAGGGACTGTACGTCAAAAGGCAAACAGCTATCCAAGCACATCTCCTCTAGAGCAATGTAAATAGTTACTCTTCTCTTTACAGAAGTAAAAATAAAACTGGCTTGTAGCTTCTGTCATCAAGCATTTTCATACCTCCCCACTACAAAATTAATATACACCTTACAGCTGTGACTACTGTTTGTATATGACTGTAACCATTTCAAAACAGTAATAAATATACTTCTTATATCTTATTTAAGTGAGGTCTTCAAAAAAATCCTTTTAATGTGGCTTTTCAGACAGAGTCTTTTTAAATGCTTATTGGCATAGAGTCTATGCCCCAGGCTCAGTGCAAAAACTACAAATGTCCAGACTTTGGACAGCACAGTATTTAATCACCCCAAGTGATAATGCTGGATTTCAAAATAATTAAATGGGATTCTTTTTGTTTTTCTTTCTTTCTTTTTCTTGTGCCTTCCTCCAAATTGAGAAAAGCAATTTACTTCATAATTTTAAACTATCTATAGTCATTAGACAGATTAATGCATCACCTACAACTTTTTGTATGGAAATAAATAAAATTAGCTTTTGAGAAATAGATTGAAGGAGAAGCAAGCCCACAAAACTAATTTGTGGGGACGATGGGACAGTCACAGTTCAAACACAACCATCAAACACCACAAAAAAAGGAGATTCACTTTTAACTTACATTCAGAGGGGAAAAAAAAAATGAGCTTAGACCAAAAAGGAGAAATTTGCCAGCAACTGAGAGATATATGGGATGAAGACATCTTATCTGATCCAGAAAGACATTTGTGAGGGCTTTTTCACTGTGTTGGGCAGTAACTTAACAGTGCAGGCTTTAACAACAATAGTTCTGTAAGAAAGAAATACTGCAACTGTGGGAGAGACATTTTTGGTAATTGTCTTGAAAGAAGGTATCAAGCAAAACAAAACAAGAAAAGCACAAAAAAATTGCATTCTAATGTGAATTACTAATAGTCTTGTTTATCCAGAAAGAAGTATTTTTATAACACTTCAATCACACACACATTTTCCTTAGTTTTTTTCACACATGCTTTAGTAAAATTAATTTTTTTGTGTGTGCTGCAGCCATCTTCAGTTTGTTCTTTTTCAGATTCACTGACATGTAAATACAACCAGTGTCCTCTTAAAAAGAAAACAGCTAGAGAGCTAGCTGACAGAGAAGGAACTGTGAGATTGACAGGTGCATTAACCAAACCTGTGAGAAGCTCCTAGAAGAAGGAAGTTTTACCTTGAAAATTAAATAGAAGGTTAAAAACAGGCATACACTATCTTGTCTTCTGCGAAGTTACAGTTGTATCACTAAGAGGTGCAAGGTAAACCAAAGTCTACTGAGGAGGGTCTGAAAAGGTAAAGGTGGGGGGAGGGTTTTGCTGTCATGGCAACAGTGTCTAGGCATCCATTTTAACTTGTCTTTGAGCAGTCCCCCTAGGATTTTACCCCCATTCACCAACATTCCAAAATGTAGAGCCATTTCCTGAAGCTCTGGTAACTTTTTCCAGACTTTTTATAAAAACAAGCATTCTTGAGGCTATTTTTCCCCAAAGCCGTTCTTCATTGTTAAGCAAATCGGATTTGCACTCAGCAAATACATCTCTAAAGCTACTTTGACTTTCAAAGACACAAGCCCAGTGACCTCCACCTGCCCTTCCCTGCCCAGAGCTCACAATGGGGTGCCCCACTTCATAGAAAGTCTTGAATTGATATGACATCATATCCTTTTATTCTTGTACTCTCGGAGTTCTAGATGCATCAGGTTTTGGCTGCAGCATAGACTTAAAAAAAGAAAGCTGGATCTTCAGAGAGTATTCCTTACTTTCCCCTAGCTAAAAGGAAGAAGGAACTAAAACTGTTTTTCTTGAACTCATTATAATCTTTGATTTGATCCGATGATTTCCAGTTGTCATGTATTTTTACAGCAAACCCAGAAAACATCAGTGTAAATATAATCCATATTATTATATAATTAAAATCACTGCTTTATTGCCTTCAGGTCACCCTTTAACTTTTCGTTCCAAAATCCGTATAAAACTGATTCTCACTAAATCCAGAAGAGACAGTAATGAAAAGCAAATATATTTGCTCTGAAGTCCTTTTACATTTTGTTTCTGTTACAGTTTTCATGTGTATCTTTCTCTTAATGCTCCTGCTGACTCCTAAAAATGATGTTATCCTCCAGAATAGATATACCTGGTGTCTGAAGAGAAGAAGTAAAAAGAAAGGAAGGACGGAATGCTCAGTATCTCGTAACAGACCTATTTTCCCTTCTGACTTTTCGTGCCTCCGTAATATTATGCCATTACAAAAAGAAGCATAAAAATTCAATTCTGTCATTTTTTTTATTACCTTCTCAGGTCATCAGCAGAGTGATAACAGGAATTGTTAACAGCATTTCACAACCAAACAGCCTTGGTTCTCACCACACATTTGATTTGCCTGTGCATGTAAACAGAACTGATGATAAAGAAGCTGCATGGGCCAAGGAAAAATTAGAAGGGAAGTTCCCTAGAAATTTCTAAAAATTTAGAAGTTAATTTCCTTATAGTTATGTCTCACAAGCATTCCCCTCTATTTTACAGCTGTTTCATAGCAGTACTATCTCTTCTTGCAAGTCTGTGAAGTCTTTCATAAACTCATTCAGAAACAAAACCTGAGAGGCACTTGATGAAACTGGCAGAAGGGTAGTTTGGAACTGATGAAAGAACACACTTTTCACACTATACAGTGAACCTCCAGAGCTTCTGGCAAAAGAAGGTGGCAGAGACAGGTATAACAGCAGGTTCAGAAGAGTGATAAGCTCACTCATGGGCAACAGGTTTAAGAACAGAGTAAAGGGAGTAAGTACAGAGGGGTCTCACAGCACTTTCGCTGTAGCTATTGAAGATGCTGGGGTAGTACGAGTGACTACTGTATCAGGACTAAGTGATCTTATTTAAAACCTTTATTAAACCTTTCCAGCCTCTCTTCCTCCTCTTCCAAAGGAAACTTTTTTTTTAAGAAATAAAAAAAAAGAGCAGAATTAAAATGAAAGGAAAATTCTGGCAGTGTCAGACCTGCCAGTCTGACCTCAAGCAGGCCAAGTATCTAGATAGTCTTTTGAAAAGGATTTCTACCCATGAGAGCAATGAAACAACCCTGGTCCAAAATGGTGGAAAAAGGCTACTTTGCTATGTGAAATGTGTTCATCTGATTCGTGTCAATATGGAACAATGCTAGGGCTGCATGATGAAATGTGACCTTCTGTCTTTACCTACCCTTGTATAACCACAAGCCTAAGAAAAACAGAGTGGTTAATGTATATAGTTCTTGTATCTTGCAGGGGTCGCCTGACAAACTTTCTAGTATACCAGCTTAAACTGGTTTTGTTGCTAACCGCATAGTGGTAAACAAGAGAAGTCTATAGGGCACTGGCGTAAAATCTAGGGTCTTCCTAAGGGCAAGCCGAGGAAGACCACTGACTTTATCCATCAACCACCACATGGGAGTCAAGAAGACCCCAAGAGGTGAAGAGGGCATGCGCTGAAGAAGACACGCCTATTCCTGGAATTCATTTGCAAAGATCAGCCTTTTATGAATATGTATTAGCAGGAGAGATATAAACCAAAAGCAGGAACTGTACGGTGTGCGTCTTGGTCGAGCAGAGACTCCCGGTGCACCCAGCGCTGTTTACCTGCCTCTATTCATTTAATAAATTAAGCTTTAATTGCAATCCTATTTAGGACTCAGTCATTTATCACAGCTACTTTGAAATGGTTGTTGGCCATTTTTAATGGCAAGGATTGTGTAGCGGGTTTGGTTACAGTGCCAGAAGGCCGGACCTGATGACCCAGAAAGACTTTCAACAGGGAAAGGGACACTTTTGACAAGACTTCTGTAATGGTCTAGACAATATGAGGTTAAATGTCTCAAACACTCGTCTAAGGTGCTAATGTGAAGGACAAAGCCTGTGAGTGTTGGATACAGGAATGTTGTACTTATCTTGTGCTGATAAGCACCAGCCCTGAGCAAAGAGCCTGCTCATCCTGGCGCCTAGAGGTCTGGTGCTAAATCAGCCGAGTGATATCTGGACCGAGGGAGAGACCCTCACAGCCCGATGCTATGCTGGTAAAGCTAAGCGGACCACTTCTAATTGCCTCTGTATCCAACTCCTTTTTTACAGGTAACAAGCCAATAGTCCTGCACCGGAAAGAGGTCAAACAGAGGTAACTGTGGTAGGGGGAGATCGTGACCACCGATTCAAGACTGAAAAGTCTTGTCCCCCCACACCTGTAAGGAGCATGCGTGCTAATTTACTTGGGAAATGAGGCTAACTTAACCTGTAACAGAAAGAGTTGTTATCACCAACTACTTAATTAGCATGAGAAGCCAGAAACTCAGCTAAAGGGAGGGTGCTAGATACCTATAAAAACCAAGAAAATCATTGTAAAGGGTGTGCCCCCCTGAACTCCCTCTCCGTTCACTGGATCAACTCTGGACCCAGGATTGGTGATATCTTTATATTTCTTCTTCTTTCTCTTTTCCTCTCTAACTTCACTTTTCTGTCTCCGCCTACGTTCTTTGTCTTCTCGTTTGAAACTATGAAAGCAAGGCTTATCACAATCGTACCACAGCAGCTTGTCTATCATAATCATACTACCATAGTTTGCTTGTTGTAATCATACTACCATAGTTGGCTTGTAATAATTATACCACCATGATTTGCTTATCATAATCTTGCGTCAGCAGTTTGCTTGTCATTATTGTGCATAACTGTGCATATTGTGCCTCAGTAGATTGCCTGTCACAATTGTGCCACAATAAGTTGATTTATGACAATCACTAATAAACCTTGTAAAGTGATACAGGATCTCTGGTGTTTTTTCACCTTAATCCAACTGAGGGTACTGGTGAATCTGAGTCACTCTTGTTAATGGAGTGGGGCATTTAATCCCTCTCATTATTTGGGTGTGACAACTTTCAACTGAAAAGGTAATACATTGTAATAAAATATCATAAAATAAAAACAGCTGATATCCCTGTTGTCATTCTCTGATTTTTTCTCCCTTAAGGACCCTCCTGCTCTTTTAGGTTAGAAAATAGAGATCTGTATTTGGCAACATTTATGGAACACATTCAGCATTGAGTAGGTGCTTAGTCCCACTGAAGTCAAAATAGCATAAACTCTCCAATGGGCATACATATTTCCAGGCTCAAGGCCACAGTGATTTTTTTTTCCCTACATGCAGCTATGCAAATTTCTCACTCTATTTGTGATGTGAGTCTTGAATTACTATCTGAATAAATGCATCAGTAAAAGCAAACTAACAGTTTAGCCTGAAAGTCAACACTCCTACACTGCTCAGAGATTACTTTAAACCTCTGACTTGCAACAGATTGCAACAAAGAAGAATAAGAGAACCACTGGTCCTTCTTGTCAACACTTCTGGCAAAGAAAGGCTCCTCCCATAAACGCTCACCCAAACAGAATCTTAAAATTAGATTACTTTAGAAGCAGAGTCACAGAGGCCTGGGCTATTATGAGCTGAATGTGTGCTAATTTGAAAGCGTCGTTAAAGCATGGAAATAGCAAAGTAGAAAAGATAATTTACTCATTGCAGATCCTACATAACCTTATTACTTGGTTAAATAAAATGCAGATTATTTGGTTTTCCCCTTTGGGAAAGTAAAAACACAGGCATTTAACAAGACATTCTTTATCACAATCCCCTGTTGTACCTATGGGTTTGGATGTGGTGATACCTCTAAGAAAAAAATAAACATTCTCACTAACAAGCACAGACAGCTGCCAAATACTCTGTTTTTTTCCTCGAGTGAAGACTCATTTCTACAGTGTTGGGCCTGCACTGTGGCTGAGCTCTAACGCAGGGGAAAAATTCAGCTGTAAACTGCCAGGCTATATCTATGCTGCAAACACTGACGTTGTGTCAGGCAAACTCAAACTGGTTCCTAAGCAGAGAGTTTAGGTACTGCCTGCAGCACAGCCATGGCAACGTGAAAGACTGTGGATGAAGGGTGGCCAGCTCCAAGGAGCAGTCATCAATAAGAACACTGCTCTAAACTGAAGGCAGAGAAGTAGCCTTTACCGCTGCATTTTCTGCTTAGTGTTGCAGGAGTTACCAAGACTGAGCCATCAGGTATCACCACACCAGACAAGGAAGTTTGCACATCTCCTGATCACCTTTTTAGGGGCCAGTCCAGAAATGCAACAGCAAAATGCAACATCTTAACTTTGTTTGTCAGAAGTAAACAGCTCCTGGCCACCAATATTGGTGATCTTGAGTAACACCTTAAATGCAAACGTCTAATTCCACATTTCTAACCCAGTACTGGCTTTCTGGATATGGATGCAGCCTTAAAAAAATCACATTTATCATCCCCTAAAGTATCAAATTCGAGGCATAGTTTTTGCTTCCAGTTTTTTATAGTTTAAGGCATAAATTGTGCCTAGGAGGTTTGTAATTATTTTTAATTTCAGCAAGTGCTTAGCTATGGACGTATGAAGGAATGCTAGCAGAGAAAACTCTTGAGGTTGTTGAAGAAAGGCGCCTTAAATTCCTAGGAAAGCTGGAAGTTAAATAACCTTGCTTATAATAGCTCACATACACTTAATTTTGTGGGTTAGGATGTGCATGATTAAGCCAAAGAAACTGTTACTTTCGCTGACATTTACATAATCCCAAAGGTAAAAAGCAGATTTCTTTTCAATTACATTGAACTGTTTAAACTCAGTCTAATGTTAGGGTTAAAGGGAATGGTGGGTGAGGGGAGGAACGACTATTACCTAGCAGCCAGTCAGCTGAGCAGATTTCTTAACTAGTCTCCAAAGAGTAATATCAAAGTGGGAATTACTTGTTTCAGGTATTCAGCTGGCAATGAACACACTAGATGTTGATACCAATGGTGAATAACAATTAATAGTACATCTCCATTAGCACCTTGCTTCAAATCAGGAATGCTTTTGTGAAGTGACTTCAGGTTGTTCCCACTTACCACACTTCACTTGATACCTCAGAATATCCTCCAAGCAAGTGAACTAGATTTCTGCTGGATGAAACTGAAGTAGAGGAGGGACTCCATGATTTTATGTAAGATTAATTCAAAGATTTATTGTCAAGGAAAGTTTATTCTCATTTAATTTTTATCCATACTTTGATTTTCCAAATTTCGGTATAAATATGTATTTTGTTTAATAACACAATAAGCATTTGAAATATCTTGTCCAGAAGATTTTTCCTCAAATATCCATGTTTCAAATATGCATAAACCTGAGGACATAGGATATCTGTCTCAAATTCAATGAATAAACCAGAAAGCTCTCTCACACAATGTATACCCAGGCCAGGTCACTGTATGTCTGTCAGTTTTTGCAGGAAAGCTGATACATTTATTATAGTTTTCAAAACATAATGTAAATTTCCTACAGCATTTGAAGGTCTGGGTTGGATAGTACACGTCACTCTGAAACTGACTAGGATTTCATCAGGTATCCACACTCCTTCCTGAGCACAGATACTCGGGCACTAATACTGTCAAGTTATTCTTCTTGTGGTGACCATGTGTCCTGACCTTATTCTAGCTTGGATAAAAACAATGCCTTTCACAAGCTCAATCTCCTAATGTGGGGCTGCAGTTTTCTGGAAGCTTCTCCCTCTCAATGCTTCTCTCCCACTTGTTCACTCCTCCATGGCTGCTGCTCTTTTGCCTCCATCTCGAAATACTGCAGGTAATGCTTGAGGTCAGTTGGCCCCAGCGTGAGCCCAAATTCATCTCTTCCTTGAATAGTTAAATTTGGCTTTGATTACTAGAGCACAAGACTTCTTAATTAAAGGGCTGCAGGACTTCCTAGTTTACAGCTCAAAACTTCAGAGACATTCTAGCCGCAAACCTCCTAGGGGTGGGCTGGCTCTGCTCAGTGTAAACAGAAGGTGAGTTACAACACAGAGGTGGTCCCAGCAGTGAGCCACTTCCATTGATACCAAAAATCAAGAACTTTGCCAGGATTAAGACAGAGCAGAGTCCTACCTACAGCCCCCTTCTTATGCCTTTCTCTTTGCAGCACTTGCAATGCTACAGGACACACTTCTGTGCCCAAAACCTACCAGATCACCGTCCTCAAAAGCCCCTGTTCCACACAGGTCTCTGGTAACCTTGCATGCAACCGTTTCAGAAGGGGCCACTGCCATGAGCCTGCTGCTGATGTGCTAAGGAGCTGTGCAACCACCTGAGCCGCCACCGAAGCTTGAGGTGCAGCTTCAGCAGCAGAGCATGGGAAGGGAGCAGCTGCTTATTTAGCAGCAGCTGCAGAAGCAATAGATACGGAAGGAGCCAGTCAAGCTGCAAAAGAAGCTTCTGTTGTTTTAGCAGAAATCTGCAAGCTGATCTTTTCCAGTTTAGTGAGATTCATGAGTAGTGATATGGAAAAAGAATACACAGGGCATGGGAAAGAAATCACTTGAAAATCTCAAGACATATTCCATGTTCTCTATGTCTATGTAATCTAAAAACCCTGACATTTTTAAAGCTTGCTTGAAATAAAGAGTACAGACTGTGTTTTCCTTTCTGAGCTGAGTAAACATAATGCTCTACAGTAAGAGTTACACATATTATCTCGAAAGATGCAGAAATTTTAAGCATGGCATCCTCGGACTTATTATTGCTTTTCCTAAACCCAAAGGCCTCCCAGTAACTGCAAAAATTTAAGTAGTCTGCAAAGTTTACTGATTATCTCTGTAGAAAGTACTGTCATCCTTCAGTTCCTTAAGACTACATAAAATGCCTTTTTTAAAAACACACCAAAAAATGCACCCCAACAAACAACAACAAAAAAGGCAATTTGAGGTTACAAGAAAATTCATTATTCCAAATGTGCGGTAGCTTTGATTCCAGTTTCACTTCACTTCTTTCAGGAAATAAAGTCAAAGCCCGATGACTATGTTAGCAGGAGATTTTATATCAGTTGACCTATTGATTTTATTTTTTCAATTAAAAAGTTATAATATTTTTTCATGGTCATCCTTATAAAATAACTTCTGTCCATTGAGATAGACTAATGTGCACTTTTAGTTTAGGGATATTTGTAGATTACACTGTTGTAGAGTTTAATTACCAATGTATAATTGAAATCACTAATTTACCCAAACATGCAGTCAAATCAACATCCACAAATAAATTTTCCTCATTCCCTCAGCAGCCTGTTTATTTAATTATTTACTTCTTGTTGAGAGAATTTTTCTTCAAAGCCAAAAGATATTTATGTATCAGTCATATTAAATGTGTTCAAGTTAACCAAACAACACAACTTCACATATCAGTAATTCAAGATAAAATGAAATCTGTTGGATTCCCGGTGGCGATTCAGAGTATAAGAATCTCATCCAAAGTTATCACCATGACTGGGGAAAAAGCAGATGACCAGGCACAGCCAGGGCACACCAAGGGCGACATTTTCATATGTGGAAGGGCAATTAAATTTGTCTTTTGTTTTTATGAATTGCAAGCATAGACGTATTTGTACAAAAATATGTCAACATTTTAAAGCATTTAATTAAGCATTCAATTTATATGAAAACAATTTGTTGTTGGACATTATCTAGGCATACAAAATGCACATGCAATTTCTGTTCCTTCTAATTTGTGGACATCATTTATTTTGATTGTGCAATTAGGAAAGTAGATTAATTAATTTCTGTCTTACTGCAAGAAGCAAGGCAAATTCAGCAGCCAAGAAGTCAAAGCTATCAACAAAAAAGAAAAAGCAGCACACAACACTGAAAAGAAAAGCTCCAGGCAAACAAAGCTTCTACATACCAAAACAGAGAAAATAAAGAGTCCTGAATTTAGGGAGCAAAAGCTAGGCTAAAATGTGACACTTAAAGTCTCACTGTGGGAAAAAATATAGTTAATGCCAAATCTTAGAAACATGAATGCAAAAATAAAGGGGGAAAGATCATCTAGCTCAGAGCAACCTAGTGGTCTCACTGATTTAGAAATGCTTTATGTGGTTCTCATTAGAGCTCATTGGAACATTTACACCTAAATACGTTTTCGTTAAAATCAGTATTTCACAGAAGCTGGAGCATTTTACCGAGTCATATTGATTTCAACATGATTTTTAGCTTAAAAAAAAAAGAAGAAACCACGAAATAAAACCCAGAACCTTTTCAGTCAAAAGATGAACTTTTCTGCACAGGAAAAAAACATATAAAGTCTTGTTGTAGCCCCAGTGCATAAATTGAAACTAACTAGAAGCACTGGAAAGTTTCTGAAAACAAAATAGTCATCCTTCAAGCCGCTCTGATCTCCCGCTTTATTCTTTACCATGCCATGAACACCTTTTGCACCCCAGCTAGGCTGATGAGGCATACACCTATACCTAGCAGCATTGCTGACAATCTCTCAGCTGTTATCCTGAACTCACCTTTCATTGACCTGCTGCAACGATTGTATCAGTCTTCTGAATCAAAGGGAAACACATACTTGCACTAAGTGCATGGTCAGTTTTGGAAGAGCTTATCATAATGTCCAAAACATGTAGCTGAAGAGTGAATGAGTACAAACTACACATCCTTGAGTCCAAAAATATGTAGGTTCTTCAAACAGAAGTCTTAGGCACATGCTTTTGCAAGGCTGTTCACTTCCCCAAGTTCATGCACATATTTCAGTCGACAGTATCCAGCCTGTGAACTCGGACTGGTCACAGTTACTAATAGCAGTCTTAGCTTGTATCATACAGATTCAGAAGGGATAACATGGTGTTTTGAATCTCTTGAAGATTTTTGAGATAATATTCTCTATAATCATTCAGTGTGAATAGATCATCTATATATAGACACGTCCTGTAAGAAATGCATAGAAATCTTCCCTCCAATCCCTAGTGCCTGTTTGCCAGACTGGTTGTCTTGCATGTTTCCCTGTTAACTCTTCTGTCAGTGCCTCCCGTATAGTAGTTTTGCGTATTTTGGAGACTGAGTAACAGCCCTCCTAACCAGCTCACTACCTGCACATGATTGTGTCTGCAGAAATCCTTAAAGCTATGTTATGGGTTTTCATGGCAAGGTTTTTGTAGCAGGGTTGACTGTAGAGGTGGCTTCTGTCAGCAGCTGCAAGAAGCTTCCCCCATGTTTGATACAGCCAGTGCCAGCTGGCTCTGAGACGGATCCGCCACTGCCCAAGGCCGAGCCAGTCAGCAATGGTGGTAGTGCCTCTGGGATAACATATTTTAGAAGCGGAAGAAAACAACTCTGCTGTGAATTGGCAGGGAAAAGAGAGGAGTGAGACAACATGAGAGAAACAACTCTGCAGACACCAAAGTCACTGAAGAAGGAGGGGGAAGGAGGTGCTCAAAATGTCAGAGCAGAGACTCTTCCCTTGCAACTTATGATGAAGACCATGGTGAGGCAGGTTGTTCCCCTGCAGTCCATGGACTTCCACGGTGGAGCAGATATCCACCTGTAGCCTGTGGAAGGGACCCCACGCCAGAGCAGGAGGATGCCTGAAGGAGGCTATGACCCCGTGGGGAGCCCGCACTCGAGCAGGCTCCTGCCAGGACCTGCAGACCCGTGGAGCGAGGAGCCCACACTGGAGCAGATTTGCTGGCAGGGATTGTGACCCCATGGGGGACTCACACTGGAGCAATCTGTTCCTGAAGGACTGCACCCTGAGGGAAGGACCCACGCTGGGGCAGTTCGTGAAGAACTGCAGCCCATGGGAAGGACCCATGTTTGAAAAATTCATGGAGAACTGTCTCTTGTGAGAGGAACCTTCACACTGGAGCAGGGGAAGAGTGTGAGGAGTCCTCCCCCGGGGGGACAAGGAGCAGCAGAGACAACATGTGATGAGCTGACTGTAACGCCCATTCCCCGTCCCCCTGAGCTGCTCGTGGGGAGGAGGGAGAGAAATGGGAGTGAAGTTGAGCCCTGGAAGAAGGGAGGGGTGGGGAGAAGGTGTTTTAAGATCTGGATTTATTTCTCACTATCCTACTCTGATTTGATAGGTGATGAATTAAACTCCCTTTTCTCCCCAGGTTCAGTCTTTTTTGTCCATGACGGTAACTGGTGAGTGATCTCTTCCTGTCCTTGTCTCAATCCTGGAGCCTTTCATCATATTTCCTCTCCCCTGTCCAGTTGAGAAGGTGGAGGGATAGGGTGGTTTTGGTGGGCACCTGGCATTTATCCAGGCCAAACAAAAACAGGCTACCAAGCATTGCCTCTGAGGTTCATGTCCAATAGCACATGTTTAAGTTGAAATATTTTAACACTATAAATTGCTTTTATTAATGACATCATTTCTATCTTGAAAATTGTGTGTTAGCATTTAAAGAACAGATCCAGAACATTGTTTTTAAAAAGGATGGTCTTTTCAGGTACTTGTTGACCCATGAGAAGGAGTAAATGCATTGCCGTATCTTCTTATTAAAAGCACAATTCAAGTCACCTAAAGAAAAGATTATCACAGTGTAATAAAAGTGCACAAGAATACGACAGTACATAATTGACCTCTTTTTTAAAAAATAGTTGTGGAACATATAACCTTGGGCTAGAATTCCTCCAGTCCAGTGTCCTGTTCCAGAAAGAAATAGTTGATACAGCAGAAGAGAAGGCGGCTGAGGTGCCTCAGGTGTTGCTTACTAGCAGCTTTCTGGAACAAAGGGTCATACTTTCTGACTTTGACCACAGGGGGTGGGAGCATAAAATATTGCATTAGATTCCTAAATAGGCTTTTTCTTTTGAATCTCATTTTTGTCTGTTCAGATGGAGTTAAACAAGCCATGGTAACCACTGTGTTTTATGTATTTACTGTGTTTAGTAGATGCTGTGTTCCGTTGCTTTTCTTGCATCCATACAATCTGAAAGTTTGTGAAAAAAGTAGATTTCTTTAAAGCATTTTGAATAAGTTTAAGAGGGGTGCTTTGTTTGTTTTGAAATTGGTAAATTAAAGACAGACATCTTTTCAAAGTGCTTACCATGAATGTATGTGCAAGTAAGTTTAGATCAAGAGTTCTTACAGTTCAATATGGTGGCTTTAGCCCATGCAATGGCACAATATTATAAAAGGTAATATGAAGCAATGAAATGTCATGTCATAATAAAGGGTACTCTTGTTAGATCTGTTATGCTAAAAAATGTGTTCTAAGTGGCTGATTTTGACATTAAATAACCTAGCATGGAAAAAAAACTCACAAGAATAGAATGTTACTAATTTGTACATCATTACGTTTAAATTGAAGTGTGTGTATCAGTATAAAAACACCCTTGCCTATTCATGACTAGTCAAACAGTTTGTCTTCCTGAGCACTAAGCAGGAGATAAACAGGTGAATAAAGATTTCAGGATCTTTGGAAGTACCTCGAACAGACTTTGACATAGACTGCCTTGGACTGTCTATGCAGATGTAGGTTATTTAGTAGTGCACAGGGAAACAAAGACGGCTTAGAGCTCCTCTGCCTGCCCCTCCCGGGCTGATCAAGTATGAGGCATCCTGAGTTCAGAAGTTGTATCTCTGCATTAACTTTATACTGTAGTTACGCCAGTTCATCCTGTTCTGAACAGGTCTTATTAGCTGCCGAACTGGGAACTACTCTAATACGATTATATGGCTTCCACATCAGAGGTGTCTGAGGTGCGGATAGTTCAGAACACAGGGAAATGGGTAACATGTCTGTCCACACCCACATAGCTTTCTACACACTGTTGCAGTCAAAGTGAGCTGTATGCATGTTTTGCAAGTCAGAACAGACCTATGTTGAATCTGCTTTAGCACAATCATGTCTTATTTTTACGAGAAATATTACTATCCTGCAAGTAATCATGTCCATGTGGCCAGCACTTCAGAAAGCCCTAAGAACACCTTAAATTGCAGCACTGGCACTATCTCTTTTCTGTAGGTTTAGAACAGCTCCCTTCTCAGAGCTCACCCTGTATGCCAACTAATGACTAAAAACCACTTTGCTTGGAAAATTTGATCTTTACATGAAGATTCAACACTTACAACAGACATGTCATCTGAACACCAGGACGTTTCACAATGGATAGACTTTAACAAGGGTTGCTTTGCCTTCAGCTGGATCCTGGCATGCCTGTTTAACAGCACACACTAATCCCATAGATAAAATTACACCAAATACCCATATAAAGGTAAAGGGGTAACTGACAGGCAGAATGGAGAGATTCAGACTGGCATGTGTCCAAAGTGATAGCTTTGCCGTCCCTACACTGAATGCTGCCAAGTGATCTTTAATAACTTCCAGCAGGAAGGTTTGGATTTTGCAGCTAGTGTGGCACAGTACAGCACTCCCCCATACCATACCCCATGATGAGGTTTGAGTTCAGTGCTGGCTAAAAGAGAAAGTTGCCAATTACCAAATCAAATTCTGAAGTGCTTTGGCAGTAAGTGAGCAAATGTTAGCTTTTTAGGACCACAGCATGGGTTAGTTGTCTAATTTGGAGCATCTAGGGTAGGAGTGACTCACAGAGTCATGCTCTTCCTCCAGAAGTATCTGTTTCTATGAACTTCATCTAGGCCTATCCCAGTGAAAACTACCAATACAGTTGCTCTGTTCTCTTCCATCCTCTCCCTTTCCATCTATCAGCACAATGCAGATGTGGCTCTGCAAAATAAGCACAGGACAAATGCTCAATGCAAATTAAAAATCAAAGTTTTCCTTCTACTCCTTTTAAATCTTGCAAAGTCATCCAGGCATCCAGAATACAGATCTTATTTGTTAAGGTAAATAAACTGACTATATTTCCAAATTAAATCCAGCTCCACCGATTTAATCTTCACATTGCTAATGGACCTCAGCCAAAGACCTGGCTAACTACTGATGCCATTCTTGTGCATCCTGCCAGTGCTATACCACTGCTTTTCTTTTCAGGTTAGGTTTTGCAACAGATCCTTATTTATGCCTGACATAAGGAAGCACAAGATTCCTCCTTACAATGTGAAATACACTTTGTGGGACAAGCATTGCTTGACCCAATAACTTGGAGTTCCCCCATCCACATACTGACAAGACTTAACACTCCGAGTTCAGGAAAGCTGGCAAAATCCAAATTGAAGTGGAGGAAGGAAAGGAATAATTGAGAAAAAATGTTACACTTTGGACTTAAAAACTGAAATTCAATGTTTGGCCTAAATTAAATAACAGAGCTAGTTGACTAGGGACAAGTCTGTCAACAAGGAAAGCAAATCTGAGTGCAGAGAAAACGTGGCCATGTCTTTATGTTGAACAGAAAAAGGAAGAAGAGTGGAGGTGAATAAATATAAGAAGCAGAAAATTTAGCATAGCACAACCATGAAAATTAATGCTGAAAGCAAAAAGAGGGACAAAAAGGATCTGAAGAAGTACTGATAAGGCTCAAGATCAAGAATTATAATAATGTACATGGAGGAGGAGAAAATGAGGGGAAAAACTGTGATATGGAGACAGCTAAGCTGGTAAATCCTACAAACTTTTTATGCCACAGGATCCAGGAATAGATCATTTTGGATTCCCCCCAACCCTAGTAAAGCAATGTCAAAGGACAATCATTATATTTCATCTAAGAGAACGCTGACAGTAAAAGACACACATAGACAGAAAAGCAATCTGTAGGAAATTACATGGGTTTTCAACATGAAAGGAATTCTTTGTACAAGCTTTTGTATATAACACACGGTAATTTCACAGAGGGGAAAAAAAGTGCGAAAATCGTAATTTAAATTGTTCATTTGCTATAAATCTGAAGCTGGTGTGGAAGAAGAATGAATTGTGGGCTTTTAACCCCACAGTATGTTATCTAAAACATGAATAATGTGACAATTTTTCAGGGCTAACAGAAAGGAAGTCTGGTTTTCCAGGCTGCAGAGTAACAAGGGAATGAGACAAAGTGTGTTCTGCAACTCCAGGAAACTGAAGGTGAGATCTGTTTTCTCCCCAGCGTGGGACCAGCATGGCTCGCTAGGGTGGTATGCCAGCCATCACTGCTGAATAAGAAAGATTTTGCACCAAAACTAGTCCCCACATTGCCCAAAGTACAGAGATTTCCCTGGTGACCCAAACCTTCGCTATGTACAATCTGTACATATGTTGAGAACTTTTACTACCAAATCAATCATGTATTTGGTATCAAGTTTTTGTGGCGGACTGGGGGGAAAGTTTTTCTTCTACAAAGTCTAAAAATAATGAACTCCTAATGGACTTTATTTATTATTAAGTGTAAGACTGCTGTGTTTAATTATGTTCATAAAAACTACTTCCCTGATTATGAATTTAAGCGTACCACTATGGTCAAAGTCAAAACTGTTCTGCAGTTGTGGAGATGGACGGGGGGGAAGTTATAAATCATATGCAACTGACTTATTACACTGTTTTTCTATAGAGAGTGGAAGGAAGTAAGCACTACCTGGAGTCCTTACACTTCAGAGGTAGAAAATCTCAGAAATCCATTTCTACTGTAATGCAGAAGCACTATCATCTCAGCTGTGAAGACACAGAGTTGAATACTCAGATAGCACTCTATCTTGTCCAATTATAAGGAAGAGAGCAAGTTCAGTGAGGCATTTTGCAGGTCAGAATTGGAGAACAACTACAAAATAGCAAAAAATCATATGTGCAATAAAGGCACTTTATGCCTTTTATACATTTTTACAGGAAAGTAAAACACAAATGGAGTAGGACCAGAGATGGAAGATGTGGAGAATGGATGCTAGCCTCAGAAAATGCATCTTCCTAACCTTATGTATTTGTGCAATTTTCTTTCACTTTTCATAAGACTGGAACAAAATCCAGTTTCCTCAGATGGGCTCAGATACAAATTCATTCAATTCAATAAATCCCTCGGCATGGTAAAAAAAAAAAAAAAATAAATAAAGTTACTTTGTTGTAGTAAATTCTTTCCAACATGGAGTAGTGGAAATAGCATACTCAAAAATGCTTAAATTGCTTTTTTAAAAGCAAGAATATAGTTCATCTTATGTAATTTTAGTATTTTTATTTATGATATATTGTTGTTAGAATTTAGGCACAGAAATTATGACTCATGATCAATAACTAGTTAATGGTACATTTCTGTGTTTAAAATGGATAGTGCTAGGCACACATATTCAGCTTATAATTGATGCTGCCCACATACAGCTTTCTATACAGTCTTTCTTGCCTATTTTTCATCACTTCGCTATTCAGTTTCTTGCATATATTACCATGTGCGTGCATGGAAACAGGCTCAGCTGCTTAGGAAATTCATAAACAGGAATATTTTCAAACTACCTCAGAATGGTAGCATTTTAAAACATAACCAAGATGTCTAAAGATGCATTTCCGTTACTCTTTATTCAATATATTTCCCTTGTGTGTTATTATATGATAACTTAGGGCAATAATAAAAGGCAGTCGTGATGGGTTATAGTAACTCAGAATATAAGACTGACTTGCCAAAACTCTGCAGTCCTTAAAAGTGAATTAACTGTTCATTTTTTCCATTATGCTCGCATTTTACAGATGGGAATCTAAAGCAGAGAGAGAGAAATTCACTTGTCCAAAACCACACAAGCAGTGTGTGGCAGAACTGAGGACTGAACCCACTGACTGTTCCTTCTTCTGTCCCTTGTGTTATTGTCTTCCTCTACACTGATGTCTCCGCTAGAAGTAACAAGCCTGTAAATCAGCTGGAAAGGTCTCTACTACACCAACTAGACTTTCTCTCCATCTGGGATGTTGTATACGCTACTTACTGGATCAGGTCTTTGCTGAAGTAAGTCAGGGATCAGCTGCTTTCTAACATATCTAAGGAGCTTTTCTGCGACTCAGAAATATTTGAATTTTCTTTCAATTTCTCTCTAAGTTATGATATTTGGAGTATAAATTCATAAAAACCTATAAATCCAATATGAATAAGGTCAAAGGACTATAATTAGTATTTGTCTTATTAATTTTTCTCGTACCTTTCCTTCATATATAAAGTGTGAATGAAAGTACAACGCCAGGTTGGACAGGGCTTCGAGCAGCCTAGTGGAAGGTGTTCCTGCCCATGGCAGGGGAGTTGGAACTAGATGGTCTTTAACGTCCCTTCCAACCCAAATCTTTCTATGATTCTATAAAAGTCTGCAGTGTTTTCTCAGTGACAGATTCTAATCTAAGCCCCAAACAAGCCATTTTCTTGCTTATTTTCTTCAGAAATCATGACTCATCACATCCCTAGCAAAGTTCACCAGAGACTGCAAGAGGGCAGAATTGGGTTACCTTGGTAAATGGCTTAACATTGAAGCAGACAAGAGATAGATCATAACAGGACTAAGATGGAGACTAAAGGACATAGTCACACAAAAAAGAGTAGTTTCCTCCCTTTAAGCTCAATTGCAGCAGGTAGCCATGACGTAAACTGTCATAATTGTGACCTTCATCCTCAGACATGACACTCTCAAATAACTAACTGTCTCCTCTTTTCAAGAGAGACAGTTACAGTGCCAGGATCCACATACATCAATGAAAAATATAAACCACATTGACCTATTCTTATATAGAATCATAGAATCATAGCACAGTTTGGGTTGGAAGGGACTTTTAAAGGTCATCTAGTCCATCACCCCTGTGATGACAGGGACATCTACCACTAGATCAGGTTGCTCAGAGCCCTGTCCAACCTGACCTTGAAGGTTTTTCAGGGATGAAGCATCTACCACCTCTCTGGGCAACCTGTTCCAGTGTTTTGCTATCCTCACTGAAAAAAAATTATTCCTTATATCTAGTCTAAATCTACCCTTTCTAAGTTTAAAAATGTTACCCCTTGTCCTATTGCAATGGGCCCTGCTAAAAAATTTGTCCCCATCTTTCTTATAAGCTCCATTTAAGTACTGGAATGCTAAAATAAGGTCTCCGCATAGCCTTCTCTTCTCCGGGCTGAACAACCCCAACTCTCTCAACCTTTATTCTCAGCAGAGATCATTTCTGTGGCCCTCCTCTTGACCCGCTCCAAAGGCTCCATGTCTTTCCAGTGTTGAGAGCTTCAGAGCTGGATGCAAGACTCCAGGTGGGTCTTTCCAGACTGGAGTAGAGTGGCAGAATCCCCTCCCTTGACCTGCTGGCCATGCTGCTGGGGATGCAGCCCAGGATATGGTTGGCTTTCTGGGCTGTGAGCGCACATTGTCAGTTCATGTCCAGCTTTTCATGCACCAGTACCCCCAAGCCCTTCTTAGAAGGGCTGCTCTCAATCCCTTCATCCCCCAGCCTGTACTGATAGCGGGGCTTGCCCCAACCCAGGTGCAGGACCCTGCACGTGGCCTTGTTGAACCGCAGGAGGTTCACGTGGGCCTGTTTCTCCAGCTTGTCCAGGTCCCTCTGGATGGTATCCCATCCCTCAGAGGTGTCAAGCACACCACTCAGCTTGGTGTCACCTGTAAACTCGCTGAGGCTGCTCTGGATCACACCGCCTACGTCATTAATGAAGATATTGAACAGTACTGATCCCGGTTTGGAACACCACATGTCACAGATCTCCATATGGACATAGAACTGTTCACCACTGCTCTCTCGATGTTACCATCCAACCAGTCCCTCACTCACAGAACAGTCCACCCATCAAATCCATCACAATTTGGAGAGAAGGATGTTGTGGGAGACCATGTCAAAGGCCCTACAGAAGTCCAGATAGATGACATCCATAGGTCTTCCCTTGTCCACTGATCTAGTCACTCCATCATACAAGGCCACCAGTTTGGTCAGTCAGGACTTGCCCTTGATGAAGCCATGCTGGCTGTCTCAAATCACCTCCCTGTCCTCCTTGAGCCTTAGCATAGCTTTTAGGAGGATCTGTTCCACGATCTTCCCAGGCACAGAAGTGAGGCTGACAAGTCAATCGTTCCCAGGACCCTGCTTTCTACCCTTTTTAAAAATGGGTGCAGTATTTCCCTTCTATGCTCCAGTTCATCATAGCTACATACAGAAAGTTTGTCTTCTCTGTCTTGGGTTCAGCCAGAACAGGGTTGATTTTCACAAGATGCCAGGAGGGCACACAGCCCGGCAGGCTGACCCAAATTGGCCAAATAATGCAGGGCATTTGATACCATGGGATATCATGCTCAGTTCTGGGTGGGCAAGTTGGCCAGGGGGAAGTTAATCACGGCACAGGATTGTGCCAGGGATTGGGCAGAGAGAGTTGCTCTCTGCATTTTTCTGTTTTGCTTTGCATATTCTCCTCATCAATGTTACCGTTGTTATTGTTTGCTTCATTTGCTGTTCTGTTAAACTGCCCTCATCCCAACCCATGCTGTTATTTGCGTTTTTCTTTCCACTCTTGTCCCAACCCCAGTGGGGGGAGGGACGATAGAGCGACCGCGTGGCCCTCTGTTGCCAATGACAGGCCAAAACTATAACAATTAATTGGCACCCAACATGGGGCAGGGATAACGGCAGGGCTGAGCAGAGTGTGTTAAAACAAATTTGTTATCACTTGTCATATGCATTTATTGTATTAGTTAAATAATTGCTGGTCAAAATGTTGCTGTCTTTGGTCACGTGGTTGGGGTATGTAAACCCTTACCTGCTGTATGTGTTCCCTGCAGTGCTGTTCATCACCTCTGGGGAAACAGTAAGGATTACAATTTTGCTGTACTATATAAGATCGACTTATGATAACTTCACTGAGCATAAAGTTAGGCTTGTATTTGTGTGCAGCACTGCGGTCATTTCCATACCTCAGATGCTACCTTTTGGAATTTATTAATAATTGAACCCAATCTATGGGGAAAACTGGAGGGGATACTTTCCCCCATGCTTTCACCCCTCCTCTCTCCTTCAGGCTGGTTGTAACAGCTTTTAAGAAGCGACTTACCCTGGGATGCTCAGGCCAGCACGCTCCTATTGTTATGTCTTCTGAATGGTTTTCAGGTGCTATTTAGGGTTAAACAAGTAGTTAAAAACATCGTGCAGAGATCTGCCCTGAGGCTGGATAGCTGTGAGTGACGGGGTGTGTGGGATAGCATGGGCAAATGCCTAGGATGGTGGGCACCCCCGCTGTTTTGGAAATTCACCCCTGAGCAAATGCAGAATCCTCACAAATGGGTGCCATCAAATCCCAGTGGATGTCATCAACCAAATAGCAGCTATGTCTCCACCAACCAGCAAAAAGGAAGCATAAGTCTTCTTAGGTGTTATGGGTTTTCAGAGGATGCACATCCCAAATTATAGCCAGATTGTAAGCCCTATCTATCATGTGACCTGGAAGAAGAATGATTTTGAGTGGGGCCCTGAGCAACAACAAGCATTTGAACAAATTAAAGGGGAGGTAGTTCATGCAGTAGCTTTGGTCCAGTCCGGTGAGGGCAAGATGTTAAAAATGTTATCTACACCACAGCCAGGGAGAATGGCCCAACCTGGAGTCTCTGGCAGAAAGCACCAGGGTAGAATCGAGGTCAAGCCCTGGGTTTTTGGAGTTGGGGATACAAAGGATCCGAAGCCCAACCACTGCTTCAGAAATGGGTGGCACTGAAGCACAGCTCCTCTTAGCACCATGACTGCTGGTCCTGGGCTGGATGTTCAAAGGGCGGATCCCCTCTGTGCATCATGCCACTGATGCTACATGGAGTAGGTAGGTCGTGCTGATCACATAGCGGGCCCAAATGGGAGAACCCAGTCACCCAGGAATTCTGAAAGTAATCACAGACTGGCCAGAAGGCAAACATTTTGGAATGTTGCCAGAGGAGGAGCTGACACATGCTGAAGAGTCCCCACTGTATTATAAGCTGTCAGAGAATGAAAAGCAGTATGCCCTGTTCATGGATGGCTTCTGTTGTATTGTGGGGAAGCAACGGAGGTGGAAGGCTGCTGTATGGAGCCCTGCACAACAAGTTGCGGAAACTGCTGATGGAGCAGGTGAGTCGAGCCAGACTGCAGAGGTGAAAGCCATCCAGATGGCTTGAGACATTGCCAGTCAAGAAAAGTGGCCAGTGCTCTATCTTTACATTGACTCATGCATGGTTACAAATGACTTGTGTTGGGTGACTGCAACAGTGGAAGAAGAACAACTGACAGCGCAGAGGCAAACCTATCTGGGCTGCCCCATTGTGGCAAGATATTGCTGCCCGTCTGGAGCAGTTGGTTGTAAAAGTGCATCACATGGACACCCACGTCCCTAACAGTCAGGCCACTGAAGAACATCAACACAACCAGCAGGTGGATCAGGCAGCCAGGATTGAAGTGGCTCAGTAGGGTCTGGTCTGGCAACATAAGCGTGAATTATTTATAGCTCGGTGAGCCCTTTACACTTCAAGCCATCCAGGAAGAGACACAACATATAGATGGGCTTGTGACCAAGGGGTAGACTTGACCATGGACACCATCACACAGGTTATCCATGAATGTGAAAACTGCGTTGAATTCAAGCAAGCCAAGCAGGTAAAGACTCAGTGGTATGGAGGACGATGGTGTTGGAGACCATGTCTTAAGACAATTGCCTCAAACCTTGTTTGCAAAGCTTGCTGCAGGACCTCTGGGAAGACCAGCCAAAGCTTGTTTGCAGCCCAGTTCACTGCAGGAACTCCTGGCAGGCCAGCCAAATACAAAACAGACAAAGAATAAACAACTGCCCAAAACCAGCTTTGAAGAGAGTTGGAGGACGGGTACATCGTTGTAGAAAATGTGTCTAGACACCCCTTCCCCGACCTGCTGGAGCCAGGAATGAGAAAGAAACACATGCAGAGGACTGGAGGAACGTGGGGTACGTGCCATTGCCTAGGGAACAATCTACCCGAACACCTTATAAAAGGCCATGCAAATGAACGACAAGGAGACCCCTATCACCAACACACACAGTAACTACGGACCTAAGGGATGCCAGTGGATCCATGGTGGTGACTATCTCTCGCGACTCTATCCCGACTGCTTGCTAGGTTTCTTTCTTTCCTGTCTTTTCCTCTCTTTCCTGTCACTGTTTCCTCATGCCTTTGTTTGAATAGTTGATCAATAAACCTGCTTGATTGGCAGCTTTTGACCTCATTTGTGCCTTAATCCCACTCTGTGAATAACAGCTACGTCTCAGGTCTTCCCAGTAGGTAACAGATGGCTACAATATAAATAAGAGGAGGCTTGGCAGATTGACTGTATCACATCGCTACAAACCCACCAAGGCAAGCGCTATGTGCTCACAATGGTGGAGGCCCCACCGAATGGCTGGAAACCTACGCTGTGCCCCATGCCACCGCCCGGAATAGCATTCTAGGCCTTGAAAGGCAAGTCCTATGCAAACATGGCACCCCCATAAGAACCGAGTCGGACAATGGGACTGATTTTCATAACAGTTTTATAGACAGATGGGCCAAAGAACATGGTATTTAGTGGGTGTATCACATCTCCTGCCATGCAGCAACCTCTGGAAAAACTGAATGGTACGGTGGACTGCAAAAAACCACTCTAAGAGCAATGGGGGTTGGGACTTTCAAAAACTGGAATACCCATTTAGCAAAGGCCACCTGGCTGGTTAACACCAGAGGATCCACCAACTGGGCTGGCCCTGCCCAGTCGAAACTTCCATGCCCTGTAGAAGGTGACAAAATCCCCATAGTGCACATGAGGAATATGTTAGGGAAGACAGTCTGGGTTAGTCTTGGCTCGGGCAAAGGTAAACCCATCTGCAGGACTGCTTTTGCTCAAGGACCTGGGTGTACCTGGTGGGTGGCACGGAAGGATGAGGAATTCCGATATGTACCTGGTGAGGATTTGATTTTGGGTGAGAATAGTCAATAAATAACATTGTACGACGTTAACTGCTAAACAACCTTGTCACTGCCTGTTATCACTACTATAGGTGTTATATGTTGTATCAAGGATATTACAGTCAGAATCAGACTAATGAAGGATGGATTTTGATGAAACCTAGCAGAGCACAGCGGTGATGGGACTGGACCTGGCTTCAACAACTGACACCCAGCAACTACATCAAGATTGGCATCTTCAGCCCTGCAGACCGTGGGCACAGGCTGCACCAGATACATCATCAGTGAGCTCTGGATGCAGCATGCGACCGCCCATCACCACACATCACCTCTCCTGCCATGGAAGATTGTTACAACAGATGGAGCCCAACATCATGGATTAAATGAGTTCATCGGACACTTTAGAGGGATGATCCGTAGACGAAGGGAATGATCTCTGTTTATGTATATTAAAGGCAGGAAAAGTAGTAGTGATTAACTGGAAAATGGGGGACCTGGGCATGACGTAGGCGGTATAGAATAAGGGGTGGATAATGTCCTGGGTTTGGCCAGAACAGGGTTAAATTTCACAAGACGCTAGGAGGGCACACAGCCAGGCGAGCTGACCAAAAGTGGCCAAACGAAACAGGGTATTCGATACCATGTGCCACCATGCTGGGTTTCGGGTGGGGGAGCTGGCCCAGGGCCGGGGGGG
>Ga0065711_1031839_pt1 | contig 28616 bp, 12 predicted proteins | sample Hoacrofraction12_FD_59098 | JGI IMG/M metagenome (GOLD analysis project Ga0065711, IMG submission 59098) | Hoatzin crop microbial communities from Cojedes, Venezuela - Epithelial fraction 12 v2 (version 2) | ecosystem: Host-associated > Birds > Digestive system > Esophagus > Crop | place... | reverse complement strand
TTTTTTTTTTTTTTTTTTTTTTTGTCTAAGAGGTAGCTGAAACCACCAGGATTTGAAATCAAAGATATTTTATTTTTTCAGGCCTTGAACCTTTGTTTAGAGTCGAGTGACAATGATATGTGGTACTGTTCATGAGATGCCTGTTAGCACCTTAAAACCTTGGTTGTAATTTTCTGCAGCTTTTATTTGTAGTAGAGATAATAGGTTAGACTCAACAAAGGGATTACTGATGATCACCAAATATATACTGCACGAGCACAGAAAATAACACTGTTTGTTTGCTACGAGAGCTGACTTTTCCACAAGACTGGTTCTAGATTTCTCTCAGTGACACCCTTGTAAATCTGGAGTAACTACCTTGAGGAAAGTACTTGCTCCACTTTTCTGATGTGCAGCAAAGAACAGAATTTGGTCCTGAAACCTGCAGCTTTAATGACCATCCCAGTCCTTCTGGTAATGCATAATAAGGACTACTGGTAATGAACAGAGGGGTATTTGGTTTAAACTTAGAGGAAATAAAAGTATTTGCTCAAAATCACTTTGATCAGTCATTTCATGGAGATCAAAGAGACTTAGTGTGGTGAGAAATGCAGGTATATTTATCTGCTAATGATTGTGCCAGTTACTCTGCTAAGGGCCCCAAGGGCACCCCTTATCCTCACTGTCCCTGAAAGTCCTCACTTGGGACTTCTACCCTGTGTCCAGGGCCACATTTAGGCTCAGCCAGGCCCCCAGGTGCTTGTACACACCCCTGTCTCTGGCCCTGACGCTGTGGGCAGTTGGTCTCCTGGACAGTGGGCAGTGTTGCTGGCTGCCAGCTTGGCCTGCTGCACTCAGGCCCTCAGAGATGCCACCCAACTGGGAATGCACAACCAGCCCTGGATCCTCCACACGGTGCCCTGACAGTTCACCTCTCCTCCCGCACACACAGCATGTGTGCACTTGTGTACACACACACATGCACACAAAATCGTGACTCACTGGGATGCTCTGCAGGGCTACCTCCACCCCTAGACTGACATATTCTTGGTAGGAGCATTTCACTAACAGTTTTGCTTCAAAATCTCTTCAATTGCATGGATACCTTAACATGAAAAGCCTCAAATTGAGTTTTGCTTATATTCCCCTGCTTGGCTATCCTCAAGGTGAAAAGATTTCTCTTTATACCTGGTCTGAGCCTCTCATTTCAATTTTTGCTCACCACCTCTCACCCTCTTGTCACACCGCTGTGAAGAGGTTGTCTTCATCCTCTTTCTCATCTCTCCATAGACACTGGGCAGATTCTTCCAGGTTTTCCACAGCCATCTCTCCTCCAAGCTGAGCAAGACCCAGTCCCTCAGAATTTCCAGCAGGGCACATGCTCCAGCCCCAACCATCCTGGTGGCCCTCCCTGGACTCATTCAGACTGAACACAGCCCTGAGCAACCTAGTCTGACCTCAGAGCTGGCCCTGCTTTGAGCAGACTCCTAGACCGGAGACATCCTGAAGTTCCCTGCAGCCTAAATGTTTATAACTAAACTATAATAACAGTATTAACAACACTAACAATAACAACAACAACAACAATGATAATATGGATCATAGGTGTAACATCACAATAATATAACATTATTGTTGTTATTGTTATTGTTATTGTTGTAATGTTACACCCATTATCCTTTATTTAAAGGTTGAGATTTAACTTATATTTCATGCTGTATGGAAGAGAATCTGACATCATGATGATGACTATGTCATTGTAATAGCTATTTTGATATACGCTCATATACAGTGAATATTTAACTCTGAAGTGCTGTAACAGCAGTAAATAGAATACTGAAATGTTCTCTTTTGCAATGATCCATTTTAGCTCCAGAACATGAGTTGTTCACCTGCAAAAGAGAAAAAGAAAAAAATGTTGATACCAAGTGAGTGTCAAAGGAAGAAATGATAAATATGATGACCTAACCCCCCGTCTGATTATTTTAACAGTAATTTTAAAGATTTAATAAGGAAAATGAAAAAAAAAAAATAAAAAAAAACAAAAAACAAAACCCAAAAACCCAGGATTATTAGACACGCTTTTCCTTACACCCTGATGATCATCTTTTACTGGTTTCCAAAAACAATTAACAGGGAGAAACTGATGAAACAATAAATAACATTTCAAAATAGTCTGAAAAATGTTAGGGATGACATAATATCTTTTTTTCTCATTTTGTTGAACGCTTTAAGGTGTTTCCACTTATTGCTTGTGATGGGATTTATTAAGGTTGTGCTGAGCTTGCAAGGTCTCAAGATCAAGGTTTATCCAGCTGGAGATTTTTCTGAGCTTATTTTGACTTGCCTGTAATTTTGTTTTACTTGGCTTAATTTTGACAGCAATTTTTCTAACTTATCAGGTGTCTATATTTTTTTTTTCTGTTATTGATCTTTGTGTGATACAACTACAGTTTCATATAGATAATAACAACAAGCACTTGTTCTAGGCAGAATGAAATATTTACAACTCCAACACAATGACATAGTGTAGAGAAATACAGGTCTAGTGCGATAGCAGAGGCCTTGCAAAGCAGAGACAGAATGCAGCACAGAGGAGCACAGAGATGGGCTGATAAATGATGGGGCACAGGCTTGGCACTGGAGACCCTACGCTAGAAACAACTCAGTATTGGTCAGTTTAAGAAAAAAGTACAGACACGGAGCTGGACAAAACTGACTTTATAAGTAAAGAAGAGGACAAAGAAATAGTAGCTAACATGTTAAATGCACCACAAATAGCGAATTTGGAGGTAACCTGGAGCTGTAGACCAATAAAGAAAGGCAAAGGTGTAAATGCATGTTAGTGAGCATATCTAAATGACCCTAAGTGTGGGAAAAATAAGAAAGAAAAGAAGAGAGGAAGAATAAACCATCAGCATGAAGATCCTGTTCCTCTCTGCAAAGGATTCCAGATGCTGACAACTAGCTATAACTGCCCACCACCACCAAAATCAGCATGAAACTGTTGGCCCAGAGGAGCAGTGGGAGGGTAAGCATAACAGCAGGAAAAGGAGTAGAAAATAAGACAGTGAGTTAGAATATTAAATGTGTTTGTACGGAGAATTTTTCCTTTATTTTTCTGAAATAATTTGATCTAGACTAATGATGATTCCTGAATTAGACTGTTATGTTTTTATTATACTAACCATTATAGTCTTGGCTTTACTTATACACATATAAGTAGTTCTTCCTCTTTGCCTGTAAAAGAATTTTAAAACTAATGTGGTGTTCAGTTAATTTACATATTAATTTAAAGCTTCTATGCTTTGCACTGTGTTAGGTGTTGGAGGCTTCCATCTGTGGCTGAAAACTTATTGGTACGACTGCATTACAAATTGAACAGTAAGAGGCACTGGAACTTCATTGTTTCTATGTTTAAAATATCAGAACAATTCCAACATTTCTTAGGCCTGGGTCACCCATCATTTTTCCAAACAATTCCCGTTAATAGTTTGGGAGATTAATGGAAAGGAGACCTTCTTCACTGAGCATTTTGCAAGAAGCTACAGAATTTGGACAGCAGAAGAGTGTGACAGAATGAACGAGATATAATCCTGAGATCTGAAGCCCAGTTTGGTGCAGTCCAGCTGTGTAACCTCAGTTTTGCTCAGAAAGTAGTTGAGGCGTAAGGCAGTAGTACATAAATTATGTCTGTGTAAGACAGGAATAGCATAAACACGGACAGAACAGTTTTTAAGTAGATATAAATAATAACTTAAAGCTTTGAGAGGAAAGTTACTGGTATGAAAGGATGTACAACTGTTGCAAATGGGTGGTTTGGACTGCTAAATAGTCACCCTCAAACGTATTTGCAAGAAGTGATTTAAAAAAAATATAAAAATGTGATTTAACACAATTTGATGGCAAGGTTCACTCTATTAGTTATTAAAGGAACGGAATATGTAAAAGAAAAATACAGATAGGATTGAGGTGGAGTGATTTATACAGAAACTGAAGAAAGAAGTAAGAGATAAGGGGTATGGGGGCCCTCCCCTTGAGTCACCAGATTTGGACTGGACCACTTTGCTTTCTAAACTCCTTATCAGAGAGGAGCCTAGGTGTGGATGGATCCAGACTTAGCCACTGACTACAGCAGTTTATGTCTAAGTCTAGCAGCAATTTAAGGTTTGCTCACAGTTAAAGAGAGAACCATAGGAATTTAGCAGCAGTTAATCATTGGTTAATTTAACATTTCCAAAGCGATTGAAAAGGATTCACAACAATCACAGTAGTAGATTATTTATGATTTGAACTGATTCACACACACACGTGCACAAGAACTATATGCATATGTAAATGCATCTGTTAAAAATTCGCCTTGATTTAAACGAAATACTAACTTAAAACAATTTTTCTCAATAGACAGAGGCTGAGCCTCAAGGAGTGAGGGATCCCTATAGTTCAGCCCAGGTTCCATCAGTGATGGTAACTTCGAACTTAAGAGTTTGAGTGCTCTGAGAGATGTCGTATTCAGAGGGAGATGCTGGGCGCAACCTGCTGTGGAACAGGAGAGTTCAAAAGGTCTCACTTGGTGCTGCTGTTTGTAGGGTCACAGGATGATCGACTTTGGTCATCAACAAATTTCCATCCTGGCCAAAATATGCATAAGGTAATTCTGGTATCTTGCCAGCAGCTGCACAACTCCAGTGCTTCCCAGACTGTACAGTTCTGACGTTTCGAAGGCAGGTGTGATCCAGGCATCGGGAGTTCCAGGGGCGGTCAGGGAGTGCCTGATTGGCCCAACTCACTGCTCTTGTGAAAAGACAAGACAAATGCCAAGTCATCTCAAGTCATCCCAGTTCACTGCTCTTGCAGTCAAAGCAAGAATAAAATGTTGACTGGTTCTGAGATTGCCAGGTGGTCTAACGAGCGGGGCCATATCACCACATTCCATCCTGTGACTAAAGTCAATCCATCTCTCCACAGAGTGCCAGTATGGTCACCTCTTACCTATGTGCCTATAAACAGAGTAATTCTATATTCCATTTATAATTTGAGGGACATTTTTGGTTGGTCTAACTAATTATTAAGGTTTTGTTAGATGTGATTAAGCAATCTTATATATGCGAGGAGTGTTTTGTAGTAAAGCCACTTGTCTAGCTCTCTCACACCCTAATGTAGGAAAATATTTAACAACAAGCATAACATAATAAGAGTTGACAGAATCAAGGTGAGGGTAGCATCTGGTTTAGTATTCCGGTCACTGTTGGAGACGATCCAAATAAGGTGTCCCACCAGTGATGCTCTTCATTCTTCTTCACTCTTTCTACGTGGTTACAACACAATAGCCTTAGGAAAAAAAGGATAGCAACATAACAACATCAAAGACCAGTCTGTCCAAGGAAACAACCATACCTTACCTAACTGGCGTATGCCTGGCCACCAGAGACTCATTGGATGTCTCATCCAGAGTTCTGAGTGTATTGATATAAGGTTTAGCTTAGTACCACGCTGTTCTTAGCTATCCATTGTATCCATTTGCCAATAAATAATTGCTGTGTTAATAAATAATTCCTAAGTTGCCTGTTTGAAGAGTCTCTTTGCATACGGTAAAGGTATCTGAACAAAAAAAGCCCAGTGAGGGAGAGCTGCAGAGGCTGCAGGGGCTCAAGGCTTTTGCTGTCCTCAGTGCTGAGACTGGTCGTGGAAATTATGAATTTTAAATGATAGACTATTTTTCTCAGTATGCTTAAGAATACACAGCTCCTCAGCTAAGTTACTTACAACCTACCTATTACGTTAACTTCAAAGTATGGTGTACAACTAGTGAGGTTGAGTGGTTCCACCCTGACAGCCTCAGAAAAATCATTTATTTGTGTGCTCACAGGTCTATAGCAAAGATTGCTCCCCTGAGAGTGTTTAGAGCAGGGTGGCAATGAACAGAGTGGCAGATGCTCTCTATTAACACCTACCCTCCCACCCGAGGAAGGCAAAAGGAGGACAAGGGAGAGAGACTTACAAATTGTACATAATGTTTTACTAATAACGGTAATAATACTAATAATATTAGTAATAAGAGAAATAATACAAAATATACAAACCCAATATTGAGTTTCTTGGAGTTGGGTGCCAGAGTGCTGGCATCCTGCCAGCAGCTGCCAGGCAGCACCAGGAATTCCTGGACTGTGTCCAGTCACAAATCGGTGATTCTGTGATTCTGTGACTGGCCTCGACAGTCAATGGGAACTGGATTCAGGAATGCACGGATTGGAACCTGGATCAGGATCACAGGCAGAACAACGTGCAGGGTCTTCTTCAGAAGCCGGCCGTGAAAGAAGAGAGAAAAACCCTTGTGATCCCCAGCTTTAAACTGAGTATGATGTGCACAGCATGGAATACATAGTTGGTCAATATTGGGTCAGCTATCCTGTCCGCCCCTCCCTGCAAGTGCAACCCTTTACGACTCCTCACTTGCAGGACCTGAGAGGTCTATTAGTGACCTTGGCTGCTACAGTAATAGTTATAAACAGGGGCCTTTCTCTGCATTCCTTTCCTACCATTAGCTCAGTAAGACTATAAACATTAGGTGTTATCAGCTTTGGAGCGGACACTGTAAAATATGCAGCCAGCTTCAGAAAAATGCTGTTTCTTAGAAGAACTTAGCTGTAAGTAAGATTCAATAAAAGAAAATCAGTTCTGTTTTAACCAAAACCAGGACATTCCACCCCTTATTCCTTACCATTTACGTCATGCTCCAATCACTGTTATATGTTGAAACCAGGACATCCCTGCACATGCTTAGTCAGGCTTGACGCTTATAAAGGAGGTAGATAGTACAGAGTTCAGCTGAAGTGAGTTTTAAAGCTCTTGCTGTCTGAGAGTCTGGCAATTAGTGAAAATATGGTGGTAAGTTTGTGACACCAGAGCTCAAACTGAAAATCTCTTGTGTATGAAGCACTGAAATTAATTAGACAGGAACAGCTTTTAATTGCTGAGCTGGATGGAACTCAAACCCTACAGGTGAAAGATTATCTGCTTTATTATTAATAAACTCCCAGTAAGCCATAATTCAATAATCATTGGTAAAAAAAAAGAATTTAAAAAATTGAATTACTGCAAGGTAAATTCATCAAATCAAACTTGCTGTGTTTTGGAGATTAAATAGACAAGCTTGTTAATTATCTGGGCACAAAGACAAAATCTCCCACACATATCCTGTAAACATAGTCAGTTATCCAATGCCCTGCAATAATTTTCTAATTATTGAAATGCTTTTTTGTTCTCCCCTAACCAAATAGGAACATTAGAAATGCAACCAAGGAAATATAAACACAAAAAGCATTTTTTTTTTAAATACAAACCACTGTGGACAATTATAAAGATTCATTGATGAGTAATGAACTGATATTTGGAAACCCCACAAATAAAACATGCTTTAAAAAGTTTTTTTTTGAAAAAGCAATTTATAGGCTTTCCTCCCATTTCAGGAATTATTAGAGGGAAATTTTGTTAGACATGGCAGGGCAGCACTGGAGAATGATTTTTTTGTGCAGACAACCTGTTATTCTGAATTTACTTCTTATATAATTGTGACATCACATTCGTGATCTATGCATGGCTTGCGGAGATTCCTTTCATATTAGAAGTAAGCAATGAGCACGATTATTTTCTTCTACAAAAGTAAAATACAGAGGAACTAATGAAGTTTTATTATTATCACAAAAATACTACAATATTTAAATATAAAATATTATCATATTTTATTAATGAATCAAGAGCACACACTCCAACTGCCATCTTAGCAACTGAGAAGTTTTCTGTTATGTTTTCAAAATGCAACATAGCACGTTTTCAGGTTAATAAATTGGTCTGAATGATGTCTCATAACAAATGTGTTATCTTGAACATAGTAAACGGTCACTAAAATAAACTTTCTTCACTACTGGAATCTTTTGTAGGGCTTGTTCCTTTTCAAACAATACGATACAAAGTTAGTATGCTACTTTTTTTGCTAATATGACATACAGGCTTTTCTACTGATTTTAAAACTGCATTAAGTTGCCTAAACTGATAGCGGATACCTCAACAGAATAAGAGCATTTGTACTTCCTTAGAGGCACACATCTTCTGATAATGATCGTTGTTAGGCTTAATGTTTCCCTACTGGGAGAGGTAAGAGTGGGTTGCAAAGGTCCTTCACACTGACAACACATATTAGCTGACAACCTAACTTCAACATTATACAATATGTGTCTCTGAAGCAGGATGCATGCCCCATCCGTCGATCCTTTTCGCCTCACAGCTCCATAGGTAGCATATCAAGGCATGCAGAAAATCAGTTTCCTCACAGCCTACGGACCCCAGTGTTTTGCTCTGGCTCTGTATTATGGATATGGAGGGCTGACATTGATCGCTGAGACTGGAGACTATCATACTGAACTTTTTGTACCAGAGAAATCTGTAAAAATCTGCTCCCAAAGGCTACCTCTGGATCTATGTGTAAGCAAAACATGTTATATTCAAAGGAACAGCAGAAGAAGCTGAGATACCATCAATATGTCGGGAAAGTGGACGATAAGGCAATTAGACCTGGGTTTAAACATGAGAGTAAAGTTGCACAATATTACGGATATAAATTGTGCAGAGAAGAATGTGTACTGTGAAACAACTGAGTAAAAAAGAAAAAAATAAAAGGCAGAGAGAGAAAAGCGCAAAATTTAGTAGAACAGAAATTTCCTTAAATGTCTTGAATTATGCGTTTTTGTTCCTGCTTAGGGGCTAGATATTCCTTTTCCTTCCTTATTCTCTACACCTTCAGATTTTCAACATCTGGCAGGATTTAAAATCAGGGACAGAGCATAGTCCAATAGAAACTTATACCCATTTTTCTAAGGAACAACAACAGCGGGTTGACATTCCTGTAACTGGGGAAAATCTTTCTCAGCTAATGGGACATCCATATCAACTCATATGCAAAAAGTTGTTTGAAACTTCTTTTCTGATTTCATATAAAAGTGACTGTTAACATAGTTTATGAATACACAGCAGACACTCTCAGGATATCTGGGTTTTTTTTTGTTTTGTTTTGTTTTTTTTTAACTTTGTTCAAAAACTCATTCAAGATCCTCTAAGAAAGAAAGAAGTACTGGTATTTTGAAGGGTAAATGCTCTTTTACTAACAACAATACATGGAAACATTTGCTATTCTTTCAAAATTAATTAATTATTAAAGTCCACCCATTTTGTTGCAGATACCACTTAGTATCCTAAATGCTGAATATAAGGTTGATGCCCATTTACTGTTGAAATATGATGATTAAAGCAAGAAAACTCTTTACAGCAATATCTATTTGTATTCACAATAAAATGCAGTTCTTGTAAAATACTTTTCCATTATCTAAAGACAGGACATAGTTTCACAATATTCTGCTAGTAGTATACTGGCAGAAACATCACTCAAGAAAACTGAAATTTCATTACCTATTACAGAGCATAGGGACAATGAACATCTTTGGTTGCTTCTGAGTGCCTTTCCTCCTAAAGTGCTGCACTGCTAATTTGAAACAGACTACAAGATCTTCAAGCTGCTATCTTGTACTGTTAAATAAGCTTAAAAATTCAGTTTTTTCCACACTCTGCACTTTCATCAATGTTCCTTCTAGCTCCTCAGCATTGTCTGTGCTACAGAGACATCTAAAAAGCATAACTTGATTATTCTATAAAGTGAAAAACAATTTTTAAAATTTTTTTCTAATATCCTGAAAAGGTCTCTCCTCATTGACAGAGCATCCTGAGTTGTTTTTTTTTTTTTTTTTTCAAATGTTAATCAATGGGAAATGGAAATATCCAGGCCTTGATTTTGCTGTTAGGGTTGATTTCATAATCTTCATATTTTCAGAATGGCTCACACCCACTCCAAGGAATTATTCTTCCAACGAACAGGACCAAGAGGACTAAGAACTTGGTAATACAGCTCTGCAAATTTTGACGTGGTCCAAGAATATCTCAAAGGAATGTTAACATTCTTCACTATGTCTCGCTGAATTTAGATATCTTTAGGAAAATAGAGTTAAATGATTGAAGAATGACTAAAGAATCCTTTCTTTCAGGAAAGACATTTATGTGACTTTTTCTCAATGAGCAACTGGATTTTTATCTTAAACTTTAGACTCTCAGGTGCTAAAATAAATAATGTAAGTCTCAAGTCCCAAGTGTAAGAAAAAAAAATATTTTTTTTAGAATTGCAATATTAATATGATGTGTACATATGCAGACCCATACCAGAACTAATTGATGTGATATTATGAATATTTCAAACAGCTACCTGGAAGCAATGCCCTCAGGTAATCACAATACTAACCCTCTAACATGTTAAGTGTAAAGGAATTCTCACAGGTGCTACTTTCCAGAAATATGACTTTTTTAAACGACAGCAAATGCATTGTGACAGACATGTTTGATGGAAACAGAAGAAATTTTTTTTTTTTTTATATGAAGACCTTGTAGTAATGATTTTTAATGAATTGTGAAGTAGTACAGACTTTAGCAAATATTTTAATTTTTCTGAGTCAATATAGCCACGTCTTCAAAGATAGCTAGAATAAGAAAGTGTCATCTTTCTATCTGTCATTTCTTTCAGTCTTATTAAAGCTAGTATATGATTTGTGATTGCGGCAATAAAAATGCTTGCTCTTTCAGTCCCATTTCTCTATATTTCATTCAGTTTAGACTGGTTAATCAGAGCTGGCTTTTGCCTAATTTAGACTGTATAAAATGCAAAGCACACTGTCAATTTCAGAAGTCAAAGATGAAGGCAATATTACAGCATGATAATAGTATGGAAATTTAGATATAGGTTCTGTTTGTAATTTGCCGTAGTTTTTTTTCGTTTGGTTTGGTTTATTGTCAGGAAAGAAAATCACGATATTTGAAGATCAAAATTCAAATCTGTCCCTAACTTCAAAAAAAGCTATCAGATGTATGTGAATGATGTATAGTGGGGTCAGATTCTGGTTTTGTTTTACTCAGATGTATCTCCAGTTTGCCTTTGTAATTCACTTCTGATTTACACCAATATAAATGAAATTAGGATTAAACCACATGGAGTCTAGGGAACTAATTATAAATAGAACTATTTTTCAGGCAGTGAGCACTGGTAAGACATACTTTTTATACCTGCTGGTCATGAAAAACTCACAAAAATGTAGATCAAAGTAATCATGCTGTCAAAAGAAGGTCTGAGTGAAATTGTGAGCCTTCAAAGAATGAATCAAGAACGGGGAGAGAACAGAAGAATAAGAATGAATTGACATAGGGTCATTGTAACAATCTACTGAGAATATATAGCTAAAAGTCCCCCAGAAAATGACTCTCATTTCAACAGTTTTGTGGGATTAGGACTTGTAGAAACAATACTATCATTTAAAACTTATCACTGTACTGTAAGTATGGCATAAGGAAGGTAAATAGCACCAAAACTCTTTGGGGTATGTTTTGCTTCCCTGTAACAGTGCACACATACATAAGAAGAAAGGGAGAATAATTCAGTTTATCCTTGGATTTATTTGCTTGTCCTAGAATCTGTTTTGTTTGTCTGTTTATTTGTTTGTTTGTTGTTGTTTTTTTTTTTAATTTCAGCTTGAAATTCTAGTAGAAATTATTGTTTTTTACATTTCTACTTGCTGGCCTCCCCTCTTTTATCACCACAACCTTAACTTGTATTTTGTTCAATGATCAATGAATTAAAAGTTTGTGAAATTTCCATCTTGCCCTCTTAGGTTCTAGAAGCATTTTTCATGCTTCACAATATGCATTGGGCCAGAACTGCAAGACATGTGTATTCAAATGTGTACTGGGAGTGCTCGTTCACAATGACTAAAACGAGTAATAGAAATTTAGTCTGCTGCTCCAGTTTTGCTGTTTCCTAGTTTTTCATTTCAGGATGTAGAATACACAAGTTGCAGGTGGAAGCAAGAAGTTTTCCCTTCTTCCAGAATGTCATTGTTATGCCTTGCTTTGTGCATAGCTTCAGAGGCATTCTAAAAATGAATAAATCAGTTCATGTGATCCTATGTATCATTTCTAGTCCTATAAGTTTTCGTAGACAATTTTCATATGAAGCAGTACAAAAAAATATTCATTCTTGTTTTGCTACAAATAATTCTGGATTTCAGTCATAAATTATTAATTCTACTTAATTTTGTAGGTTTTCTTCCTTCAGGGTCGCCTTTCAAGGCACTTAAGGCTCGGCAGGATTTTTTTCCGTGTTTTAGCCTCCTTTTCCAGCTAAAGAAAATAAGACCAAAAGAAACATGTAATTCATTACCACTCTTTGGGTGAGACTCTAGGGTTTAGCTGCTAGCAGAAGTTTATGTAAATCATTGATGAAACTCAGTCTTGAAGAGAAAGCTCTCATAAGGAAACGTTAAGAGATGAAAAGCAGCAGTATGAATTCTCATTTGAAGGGGGTCTACAGTTACTCAAATACAAACAGGAGAACAAGTGAGAATACTTCAGAGTGATCATTCAGACATTTGTTAGTAGGCAGCTACAAATCTTAAAAGATATATTCACGCTTGCATTCCAGGAAGAAACACAGATGCAGGATAGTGCAGGAACGATGAAAAGACTGATCAGACCCAGTAAGAGTGGAAAACTAGAGATGTTGCTTAAGGTCAGAATGATCTCTTATAGTAACATTAGCACTCAATAAAAGTCTGGCGCATTGGTTGGGAGGTGGAATTGTGGGTCATCTATTGTCTAAATGTTAATAGCCTTCTCTTCCAGACATTGAAACTACTTATTTTTTCTGTATGACAATAAAGGTATTTTTCTGTAACAATCACTATGGTCACATTCCGTACCTCATGACGATTTTTGGCAAGTCACTTAAAAAACATTGATTTACTATCAGTTTACTCACTTGGGGGAAATAATTTTAAGTTTGTCTGTCTCCCTCAAGTGCACCAACCTCCACTTTCATTCCTAGCAATCTCATGTTTATAACTATGAATCATTCTCTTTGAGCAAATTCTGTATGGTCTGTGTTGTTTGTTGTGTTAATATGTATTGTTTGTGGTTTTATGATTTGACATATTTAGTTCCAGTTTCCCATCTTTCCAAAAACTGAAAGGAAAGCTTTGCATTAATAAGATGGATAAGCTTAACAGAAATGTGTTTCTTTCTCTGTATATTCATGCACTATCGTACAATTATGAAGGATTAAGAAAAATTTCCTGATAACTCACAAGAAGATGAGAACCACTGGATAATATATTCTGGATGTATATTTTTGTGCATTCAAACACCATCAGACATTGGATACTTAAACGGTTCTAGAAATTATCAGAATTAAGATGGTTTGAGTTGACAAATTTGTATGATACTTAACACAGGAAGATTGCTGTATGTCCTTCAATAATGTCTTCTCTTGTAGTTCATTCTTTTAGCCTTTGTTGTAGACTATGTGTGTTAACTGCTTTTAATTACATGTAATTCTTCTGGGAAATCTATTGACTGCCTACTCATCAATAGCAAATCATTCCTTCCTTTCCTATAGAGAAAAAATTTCTCAAGGCCTTTATTTTCCCCTAAAATGTCATTACAGTACAATCATGAATAATTTATTATATGAAGGTGATACGAGGTGTTACCAGGAGGTGATACATACTGGAAAGTGTTATCCTAACAGAATGGCAGATGCACATTTCTCCACAGCTGAAGAAGTGGTTGGTGGTAGGAAAACCGGAAAGCTTGGAAAGCTGCTCTCATAAATAACTGGAACATTTTCTTTGCATTTTTTTTTTTCATATCTAAACTTGATTAGGACTCAGGAATAGTTTGTTTCCCAAAGAAGACCTTTGGAGACTTTGGAGCAAAAGGGATTCCTCCAGAGACTGCACACACTGCTGTAGAAAGGTGCTCCACAGAGAAGTTATAGAAGCCAGTATCTTCTGAGTCATGGTACTTTTGATCCACATCCTGATATGGGCTAGAACATGGTGGGGTGGGATACCCAGGTTCATTTCCTGCATTATAAACTTTTAACTTTTATGATTCTGGAAAATGATCTAACCACAGAACAGAAAGCTAGCCCATAGTCCCTTATTTTCTCTCCCTTTGGAAATTATCACTGTCTAGAAGAGAATTCAGGAATCTTTGGGCTAAATTCCCATGAATGTCCTTTTAGTTACCTTGTAAGACACTGTTATAATATGCTAGTCCTTGTGCTGCTCATCCTGAGCTGTTTGATTTGGGTAAACAATTCTGTTAAGGCATTCAACTCTTCTCATTCCCCTTACTCGAACATGACAACTGTATTATTTATGGCATAATCCTGAAATTATGAATTAATATGATTGGGATTGAATTTATTTTAAATCAGCTGGGAGGAGAAATGGTCTGACAGGAACCGCATGATGTTCAACAAGGGAAAGCACAAAGTCCTACACTTGCGAAGGAACATGCCCATGCTGGGGTATACGCTAGGGGCCACCAGCTGGAAAGCAGCTTGACAGAAAAGGACCCAACAGTCCTGGTGGAAACCACGTTGAACATGAGCCAGCAAAGTGCCTTGGCAGCAAAGGCTAATGGTATCCTGGGCTGCATTAGGCAAAATATTGCCTGCAGATAAAGGGATGCGATCCTTCCCCTCTACTCAGCACTCATGAGGCTGTACCTGGAGTCCTGTGTCCAGTTCTGGAGGAAGTCCAATGAACGGTCACTTAAAAGGTGAAGGGACTGGAGCATGTCTCCTGTGATGAAAGGCTGAGAGAGCTGGGACTCTTTAGCCTAGAAAAGAGCTTATCAATGTACATAAATATTTGAAGGGAAGGCAAAGAGGACGGAGCTGGACTCTTTTTAGTGTTGTCTGTTGGCAGAATCAGAGGCAAAGGGCACAAACTGAAACACAGAGTGGTCCATGTGAACATAAGGAAACATTTTTTTTTATGATAAATGTGATCAAGTAGTGGCACAGGTTGCCCTTACCAATTGCGGAGTCTCTCTCCTTGAGGATATTAAAAATCCATCTGGACATGGTCCTGAGAACTGGCTCTAGGTGACCCTTTTTGAGCAAGGGGGGGTGAACCAGGTGACCTCCAGAAGTCCCTTCCAACTTCAAACATTCTGTGATTCTGTGAAATACTGCAAACAAATAGTTTCAGAATCTGGTTCCAACAGACCAACCAAGACCTTTTCGTAAGAGTTAGGCAACCATATAGCCATATTTTTCCTGTCCTCCTCTTAATCATCATCAAAAGTTCTGCTGAGTGATTTTTGTGAAGCATAACATTTGATCTACATTTTGTGTGTTTTCTTCTCCTCATTTATCATTTAATATTGAATATTCGATGTTTGATATAAGAATAAGAAATTCTGGATATGAAAGCAAAAGCTGGAGTGGACCTAGTGAACATGGGTTCCTCAGTCATGAAATGTGCATGCTGGTGTCATGTGAGGTTGTGCTGCTTAAGAGAACTGAGCCTACTGTTCATTTGACCCTTACTGGACAACACGTATACAGTACAGCCTCATGATATGACTTCTGGATGCACTTAGAAAAAAAAATAGATCTTTAGTAACTGTAGAACTCAGTATATAAATGTTAAAGATACAGATATATTTGTGGACAAATTAAGCTAAGAAGAAAAAATGCTGAGGAAAGTTTTATACAAAGATAATAACAAGAAGAGATGACCTGTTTTTCCTCTTAATACATTGTGTTAAAATGTTCTGTTTATCATACCCTAATACCAAAATTCTTTATTTTTAGTTTCATAATAAAGAGCTGCTTTGTCGGATAGGCATTTGAAAGCCAGAATGAATATCCTTCTCCAGACAGATATACTAAGTTTCACTGTAAAAAGAGATTCATGGCTCCAAACAGGGTCTGAAGTTAAAAATTCTCTTGCAGCTCTCTGTACATCTTGGCTGTACTGAAAAAGAACTCGCCAAAATTAGAGGAAGTTGCATGGCTATGCAGCAGACACAAGAAAATGAAAAATGGTCTTGGTTCTTTCTTTCTAAGTGTTTACTTCCTGTTACACAAAGCTTCGTTATCTTTTTCAATTTGAAAGTTCTTTTACTAGAATGGGAAAAAGGCTAATATCTAGGCATGTACACTTACCCATCACTATTCCAATATTATTCAGTACTCAGTTAATACCATATTCATCAGCAATTTTTTGGACTATAAGGGTCTGACACTAGACAGTAAGGAGATCAAAATTTCTGCAGTCAGCCTATTTTACATGGTGTACCCTGCAGAATTTCATTTTTCCACTTTATTATTTCTCCTGGTTAGAAATGTATTTTTTTCAACCTTAATAACGATATAAAACAATCTGAAAACTACCAAGTACAGAGCCCAGGGCTGAGCCAATCAGTAACATTGGTAGTGTCTGTGGTGAAGACCTTGGTGACACAGGCTGGCCCCAGCAGTCCATGGAGGACCACACTGAAGCAGATATATCCATCTGCAGCCCATAGAAGACCCTATGCTGGAGCAGGTGAATATACTCTGAAAGAAGTTACAGCATGTGGAGAGCCCATGTAGGAGCAGGTTTTCTGGCAGGAACTGTGGCCTTTGGGGAACCCATGCTGGACCAGTCTGTTCCTAAAGGACTGTATCCTGTGGAAAGGACCCATGCTGGAGCAGATCTTGAAGAACTGTAGCCTATGGGAAAGATCCGCATTGCGTTTTGTGAAGGATTGTATCTTGTGGGAGGGACCTCACGCTGAGGCATTGCTAAGAAATAATAAAAATAAATGGAAAAAGCATATAACAAATGTATAAACAAGCATATGCTGAACAAGGTTTTGCAAAACATTTTTTGACAACCTGAACTGAAAATAGTAAGTTTATTATTTTCAACTGAATCTTACTGAGCAAGGTCAATAACCGTATTACCTCATTGATCAAACTACCAATTCCTACACGAAGAAGTTCATTATACTAGATGTACATTCATAAAACTGTAAGGTTAAGATAAAATAAAACCCTGTGATAATAGTGAGGAAAAGTTAAAGTTTAATAAAGTCATCTCAGCAGATTCACTTTGACACTTTCCTGTTATGTTTGTCTTTTTACCCAACATGAGTTGCTGGAGTAGAAGTAGTTGTTACTGTTTTCTTCAGCTGCACCTTTTCATCAGGTTTCCACTGGGGAATGTGTTCCTTATAGCAGCTTCTTTTTCATGTCCTAGGTCTCAGAGCCTCACTTTCATCAGACTCAGAGAAAATCACGATTCCATCTCCTACAGGTATTTGGAGATTTTTATTTCCTTTTACAATAAGTTTCACAATGCTGCAAGAGAGTGAGGTGAGGTGAATAGTTCCCAGTAAGTCTGTTCTAGAATGATTTTGTTATTTTGCCCAGTTTGCAAGATGTTTCTAGAGCTGGCTTTTTTGGTAGTATATTTTCAGCAAAAACTCTGAAGAGTCATCTGTTTCCTGGAGTTGGCTTAGCAAAGCTTTAAAAAAAAAAGAGCAGGGTACAAGGGCTTTATTTAATCAATTTCTAGTTTCACCGACCAAGAGTTCATCCTTCTCAGGAATAGCCGAATGAACAAAATTTGATTCAGCATATCTGTGTTGGCTAGCTCCTGCAATTTGAGAAAACAGTTCAATAGACCTAATATTAAAATATTTCCCTAATTGTTTCCTTGCAGTCTAGAGACATTTCATATTTGCCATTCTTTACGCTGACATATCATTGTTTCTTTTACTAATTTTGCAAGATTTTAGCTATATTAAGAAGTATCTTGTCTGAAGGAGAGTTTTACTGCATGTATTGACTAATGTGATGATGAAGAATATGTCAAAACATGCTTTAACATGTTTAGAATTAAGATGAAATTTTTTTTCTAGCTGTTAAATTGCACCAAAAACAGACTACATAAATTGTAAAGACTAATATGAAAAATAACAAGTTTTCTAACATATTAATTCTGGTTTTTGATCTTTATCCTTTTAATAATAACTCTAACTTGAAAACTGCTGAAATGCACAAATTTATTTTAAAATATTTTCAATTCAAGTGTTGTCAATATTTTTTAAAGTGTAATAGTCGAATACTGTAATACTGAGAATAAACGCATTTAAATGGTTGAATAATATGATATATGGATTGAGCATAAGTAAAAAAGAAATGCAAGAAACCTTGATGTTACTGAACTCAAGTGAAGATTGCCATTTATTTCTGAAGGAAAAAGTTATCACCAAAGATGCCCACCATGGGCAGCTTTCAAAATAAGCAGTAGTATATCAACAACCACACGCAACGCTACAGGCTTGGGGAAGAGTGGCTGAAAAGCTGTCCAGTGGAAAAGGACCTGAAGGTATTTGTTGACAGTTGGCTGAACATGAGCCAGCAGTGTGCCCAGGCGGTCAAGAAGGCCAAAGGCATTGTGGCTTGTATCAGGAATAGTGTGGCCCACAGGAGTAGAGAGGTGATCCTGCCCCTGTACTCGGCACTGGTGAGGCTGCACCTGGAGTACTGTATTTATTTTTGGGCCTCTCACTACAAGAAAGATATTGAGGTACTTAAGCATGTCCAGAGAAGGGTAATGAGGCTGCTAAGGGGTCTAGAGAACAAGTCTTACGAGGAGCAGCTGAGGGAGCTGGGGCTGTTTATTCTGGAGAAGCGGAGGCTGAGGGGGGACCTTGCTGCTCTCTACAACTACCTAAAAGCAGACTGTAGTGAGGTGGATGTTGGTCTCTTCTCCCTACTAACTAACGGTGGAATGAGAGGCAATGGCCTGAAGTTTCATCGGGGGAGGTTTAGATTGAATATTAGGACAAATTTCTTTACTGATGGAGTGGGCAGACATTGGAATAGGTTGCCCAGTGAAGTGGTGGAGTCCCCATCCCTGGAGGTGTTTAAAAAACATGTAGATGTGGCACTTCAGGACATGGTTTAGTAGGCAAGGTAGTGTTAGGTTGATGGTTGGACTTGATGATCTTAGAGGTCTTTTCCAACCTATGTTTCTATGATTCTATGATAATAGTACACAATGAAACTCTGATGTTTTGTACTTGCTAGTAGATAATTATTAGAGCAATGTTTCAAGGGCATTGGGAACTTATTTGAGGCAGTAAATTGCCTGAAAACCTCACTGGGAGGCTCAAAAACTGGAAAAAAGCCCACTTCAAAAGAGTAGCCCAGCAGACTAAGATAAAGATAAGTGCCTTAAACACTCAAGTAAGCAGTCCTGATGGTGTTCAGTGAAGCTGAAAGACATAATCTGTTTTGGATTCAGGCCATTAAGTGAAAGAAAAATGTATCTACGCTGATGATAGGAAGGGGGCAGTGATTTGGTGGTGCCTGCTGTATGGCTGGGAATGTTAATATTGTTAGCCAATATTAACAACGTCTGCAGGAAGAGCTGGATCCCTTCTCACCTCGTAAGTCGTTCCAGATCTGTTTATGTGCATACCAGTATCTCAGCCAGAAGTGCTCTCCCCTCTCATCTATTACAAAAATAGTGTAACAATCCAGCTACAGATAGCAATGAAATTGAAGGCTGAAGGCATTTTAACTAGAAAAAGGAATTTAAGTTCTCATGTTAAAACGGAAACAATGCATAAGGGAAGAAAAGTCATTGCTATGAGGAAATTAAGAAAGTATATAGATGACTATCTAGACCAGCTGTTACAGTGCAGAATAGAAACCTGTATTCTAGCCTTGTCTTACAAATTTGCTTATATATTTTATAATCAACATTCAATAGAAAAAATAGTACTTTTTTGTGGCCTAATGGATATTACTTACTTTAAATGATACATTTACTGATGGACTTGAAGAGACTGTTTTGCTGTTAATGCCTGTTTGGCTCTTCTCTGGAAGTAACCAGTAGTGGAAGAACTGCACATAATGGGCTGTGAGAGATGAACAGCAAGAAAGAAGTTCAGAACAGCTTGCAGTCATAAACTCATTCGTTCCACTTCCCACTTCTACTCCACAACCCTTACTGAAGTTTAGTCTTTGTTACTTGGTTTATTTACTTTATTTCTCTAGGTCTAGGAAGTCACAGAAAATTTCCTTCAAAGCTGATACCAGCATTGAGGAATCATCAACCTGTCACTGGTTTACTGAAAGAGCATATTTTTTTCCCTAAGAAGTGAAGAACTGTCTGCCAAAATTCAGTGACAGCTAAAGGATTTCTAGGCTTATGTATCTGGCCAGACTGATGCATTATGCTTTAAAAGCATGGACACCTGAGGTTATGCACAGCCTTCTTTTTTTCTTTGGAACAGAACATTAAGCAATTCAGTTCAAATACTGTGTCATTTTAATTGGTGCAGGAGAGTAATTAACTTTCAGTGGCAAAATGTCAAGTGCTTCCTTTGCCTCATCAAAGCAAATTTGTCAGGAAAAGACTATCATCACATATAAATAACAATCAGTGCAATTAATTTGTATGTTTCAATTAGTTCATGATCTAATTAACCCATGGTCTAAGGATAAAAGCTAAGGACTTCAAAGAGAAAGAAATATTTCTCTTATCTGCATTGGTGTTCTCGATATTGTTGACTCAGAATAAATCCTCTGTGATAGTTTGTTGAACTTTACAGCCTCATTTAACGCCAACTTTTGACTTAGTTATACTGCAAACATTAAACATCAGTGCTACTAAACTGCCAGAAAAATTCAAGCTACCTCAAGTGGTAGAACAAAGACAGATGTTCCATAAAGTGATGATTATATTTAAATTATTAATGCATTGAGACTAAATCCCAGAGACCTCCTAGCACATTAAGAGAAGTAAATAAAAACTGAAATGAGGCAGAGTGGAATAGAGCCAAGAGAAGACTTCTGTGTCTGCAACGTAGTTGCTGCTGTTTTGAGGTATGAGAATCCCAACTTTAGTATAACAGCATGTTATTTGGAACAGGAGGAGTTTCACATTTGTTTCAAGTTTGATGTGATTTCAGACTCTGCCTGGATGAGCTGTTTTGGTATTTTACCTATGGAGGGAATACTTTAACCGTTTCGGAGATGAGAACGGGATCTCTGGCTCCTTCACTTTTCAAACAGTTTCAAATAATTACTAGAACAATCCTACAGATCTCTTCTTCAAATTATTTTTACACAATAAAGCTGAAACACATTTCTCTCGCAGCCAATAACCTGATGGTGTTTTCAAAAGGTGTCTTGCTTTTAACCTTTCACTAATTCGTAAAATAAATCTTCAACAAAAATGGATGGCTACATTGTAATGAAGAACAGAATCTATTAATTTTGGTTTAAAAAGTGAAATGTGATCTTACAAGCAAAAGCATCTTTATTGCTAAAGGCAGTATTAAATTCAGTATGCCAGGATTCTTAATAGAATTAGAATTAATATTAATCAAAACAAATATTATAATTTCATTATAAAATTAAAGTATGTCTTCAGCCTCATAAAGTTTTGTACCTTTTTTTCCTTTCTTTTTTATTCTTTTTTACCTTTTCTTTTTATACCTTAGGAAAAGAGCAAAGGTTTTTGGGACATGAGTAAAAGAAAAACTGTCAGAATTCTTCCCTGACAACTTTCTTAGTTAATTGGTAAAAGTGAGTCTTTCTTCCTCTGTGGCAAATGCTAGCCTTCCTCAAGATGAGAAGTAGGATAAGCCATCCTGGTTGGTATGGTACAGAAGTTTTCCTATTAAACATCTTTTTTTGTGAACTACTGTAACTGCTGTCTCTCCCAGAAGTGGGGCAGAATTTTGTGCGGGGTGTACATAGAGTTCATAGTTGTCTCTGTTTATCCCTAGGCTGACTCTCAGGGAAAGGAGTGAAAAAAAGAATAAAAGTACTTCTGTTTCGCATTTATGTCATGCTGTCTGTGTCTCTGAAAGTAGTGACGTTCAAATGCACATTTTTGATACTAAGGCTTTAGGCAGACTGACTTTACTAAAACATGAAAGTAGAGGAATTTCATCCAACAGCAGTAACTCATTATTTGGTTCTGATAATGATAGTTGTTAGATAAAATATAGAAATTCCACTCAAACATACACCAAGCATAGCACTCTCCCAAATTAACACTGTTTTTACTGGGTGAGATTGTTCACAATCCTTCTTGCATCTCCTCTAATATCCAGCTAATTGTTATTATTCAGTGTAATTTATTTTGTTAATGTAGACAGCATCAACAGGAAAAGAGATGCTATTGTTTATGGCAGAACAGCATATAGCTGTGGTTTCTTTCTTCAGAGTGTAGAATTAAAAATGCTTTGTGAAAAAACTGGAACAAGAATCTCTTACATATTGCACGTTAAAGCTTTTTTCCAAAAGAAGACGAAAGTCTTATGAAAGAAAGAAGTAAATATCCTTTGCTGCAATTTTACAAACTCCCTAAACGAGGAAAAGCCCATAGGCTGCAAATTCTGTGCTGAAATAACTTTCCCTGCAGCCCAGGTCTTTGCGTGTCTGTGCAGAGCTGATCTGGAGACACAGCTCTCTTTACAAAGTCTTCTACTGGCTGCTTCAGGCGATTGTAGGCCAATTGCTATAATTTCTGCCATTCTGAGTCATTTAATTCTTTGGTGCGTTAGACCAGGAGCTCAGGCACTCCATGCTAGCCAAATTTTGCTTTGGGACTCATACATGTAAAAGCTACATTGTGTGATGCTTAGGACAACAAAGCCTTAATTGTCTGTTGCATCTAGTCCCAAGTAATCAGTAGCCTTTGCTATTTTTTCTGATTACACGAATCACTTGGCCACTTCACTTCCTGTCACACTACTCCAAAATATTCCCAATGTCATACATGAATTATTCTGTTTCCCAGAGTAGCTGTCACTTCTGTGAGCTTTCTTGTTTCAGGATGATTTTTAGGAAGTGTATTATATGCCTTGCTGATTCTTCTGTTTAAATTGTTCTATAGCTTCAGTAAGGTTCTTCCTAGGCCCATTATTCTGAATCACCTTTTTCTTTAAAGAATTTCCTCCCCAGGTGGTTTTCCTCAAGGTCTTGTTGCTATAGTTATGAAGTTTCAGTTAGACACAAGTTGAATATTTCAGCTAACTTTAAGAGTTGTATAGCGGAAAAAAAGCTGTAGTCTAAAAGGAAATATTTTCAGTGGTCCACAATGTTAGAAAGAAAGCATAAGAAGTATTTTATTAGCACAGAAATACACTAACGCTGCAAATGAAATCAGTTTTCAAGTCCAGTCAGAAGCTTTTAAATCCCATCTGGCAGCATTTGTTAAAATCATGCAGATATTTATAGTCCCTCCCATAAGTACCTGACTGTTCTTTAACTTCACTCTGGCATTCCTAGACTTTCAAATTCAGTCTGAAATTAGTAATTCATAGATGTTATAGTAAAATTTTTCCTTGTAATTTTCTTGTTTTCCAGGAAATCACATGGTTGGACTTCAGCTGCATTACTGTCTTATCAGGAGAGGAATAATTAGATTTTAAAAAGTCCTAGTCTTCTGCTTTTGTATCATAGTTTTTTTTCCAGCATGCGAGCATCAGAGTTTCTAAAAAGTGAGCAGGTCATGCAACTTTCTAGCTCTTATCCTGATATTTAATTAAAATCAGTGCTCTGCAGGAAAGTCTGGATCTGATTGAAGGTATAGAGCAACTGAAAATCCTGACCACATTACTATTAAGGTTTTCAGCAAAATAGGACAAATAATCCAACTAATTTTACTAAGCTATTATTATTATTATTATTATTTTCAAAGTCCCAGAAAAACATCTATTTTTTTGTGTTGTACAGTTCCAAGCAAACACTTTTCATCCTTGTCTTAAACCTCTGCTACCACTACACAGACACACAACCACAGAAACGACTTCTTCTCTAATTATTCACTAAATATAAGAAAGACTACATCTACCTCCTAGAAACTCAGACCACTGTACAAGTTGCAGTATGTGTCCTGGCTGTGCCTTGAATTCATGTGCTTTCCCTCTCTCACCATACTCTGCTTTCTCTGGGCACTGAGTGAAATGAAGGATCACTGCTCATCAGATCCTGAGTCCAAAATTTTGAGGCATCAGGAGCTTAAGGAACACCACAGAATTGAACTCCCCTACAGCTGAGGCACAGCTTAAAACATCTTTGAAGGAGTAGATGCTTATCCAAAGATCACTCTCTCCTCTCCCACTAACCTCTGGTAGAAAAAAGTAATGACAACTAAGACCTTGATCATTGTCTACAGTGATTTGTAACAAGAATACAGGATTAAGAAGTGTATAACCTGCGTTCGGCAATCCAGTGCTGTCGAATATCATACATTCTTAACAATATTGGATTTTTGTTCCGTCCACTCAGATGTGTAAGCTAGGTTTTGAACTATCATCTTTATGAAGGCTAAAGACTAGACTTATTAATGTCCAGTTTGTGTCAGAGAATCATAGAATCACAGAATAGTTTGGGTTGGAAGCAACATTTAAAGGTCATCTAGTCCAACCCCACTGCAATGAGCAGGGATATCTTCAACTAGATCACGTTGCTCAGAGCCCCGTCCAACCTGATCTTGAAAGTTTCCAAGGATAGCGCATCTACCACCTCTGTGGGCAAATTGTTCCAGTGTTTCACCACCCTCTTTGTAAGAAATGTCTTCCTTGTATCTAGTCTGAATCTAACTTCTTTTTTGTTTAAAACCATGAACCCTTTTCCTATTGCAACAGGCCCTGCTAAAAAGGTTCACCCCATCTTTCTTTAAGTACTGGAAGGCCACAATAAGGTGTCCCTGAAGTCTGCTCTTCTCCAAGTTCAACAATTTCAGCTCTTTCACTCTTTCCTCACAGGAGAGGTGCTCCAGCCCTTGGATCATTTTTATGACCCTCCTGTGCAACCCGCTCCAACAGGTCCATGTCTTTCCTGTGCTGAGGGCTCCAGAGCTTGATGCAGGACTCCAGGTGGGCTCTCACCAGAGTGAAGCAGAGGGACAGAATCACCTCCCTCAACCTGCTGGCCATGCTCCTTTTTAAGCAGCCTAGGATATGGTTGGCTTTCTGGGCTGTGAGCGCATATTGCCCAATAGTCTAAATGCCTTCTTTTTAAAAGTGGACAGAAATATCCCCCTCAGTCCTCCTTCTGTTAGATTAGACTAACATTTCATTGTCTCTTCCTGAAAGACAGGAGTCCATTTTCTGTATACATTCTCTTTTTAGAATGTAGGTGACCTGAAATGTCCATAATAATTTAAGGACTATCCCACCACATGAGATATATTGAAGCAAAGGTAAACATTTATATTACTGTCTCTGCCAGAAATATCTCACCTCTTATATTCTAAAATTAAATTTTCTTTTTTCATGGCTGAATCGCATTAATGGGTTATGGTCATTCTGTGCTTGAGTACATCAGGATTGCTATATCTCTTTATTTCAAGCTGAAGAGGAATGCCCCTTTAATTTGGCCAATTTTTACTATGCTGAATTTTTATGTAGTTAGTCCATGATTCTGTTTTAATCATACTATTCTATTATCTACCAAACACATGAAGTCATCTCTATTTCAAGATAGGGTTGCAAGTGTATGTGAAATCAAAACAATATGTGGAATGTAACGGTACATGGTCACCTGTATGCTAAGGACCTCTGGTTTGTGAGAATAGTTAATGATTCAATATGACCATGGGCATTGGATGGGTTTAGAGCCTTTGTTAATATTTGAGGGATTCACGAATGTGGTGTGGTTGTGCGTTTACACAGTATGCATTTGTGTGTTTCTGTGTATGTTTTGGTTATGGCATGCCAATCCTGATCAACCAGGGAGGAGGAACATATCTGGGCAGTCCAAATTCATGTTTACATATGTGCTGTTGGTGTTTGTATGACAGCGTGTAAAGCTCTGCTTGTGCTGATGTGTGTGTTTTACTGTGTTCATGTGTATGTGTATCTGCATCCCTGGAACACCCGCTGGAGTGACAAGCAGTAGCAGCAGCAAGTGAACAGAAAGAAGAAATATCCTAGGTCTTAAGTTCACCTGACACAGCTTCTCTCAAAAATGATGTCATGCAATCCAAGAAGCAGATCATTCCCAAGACAGCCTCATTATGATTCCTAGGACACAAAGTATTTTTCTTAAATATTTACGTCTTCCTTCCCTTTGCTCTTTGCAAGCAGTAATTTCTTATGGAAAGATAATTTTTGTATAATTGTACTTAGTTACTTAATATGCTGTGATAAGCAGTCTGTGATGCCAACATGACGCTTCTCAAAGATCACCGCAATTCCCTTGTGATTTGCACAGAATTTATACGTATTAAAACTACTTTATATAAATGTTAGATATAGTACATGCAAATGCCCACTGGATGTAAACATACACTTTATGTTCACAATTTTAGCTTAAAACTGTCACAAATTGTGAAATACTCTTGTTTTTCTTAAAAAGTAGACACTAAAGTCTTTTCTTTGGAAATACACACCACAAGCCATTAAATGAGGATTTCCAGACATTCCGACTGACCAATGTTTTACTATTATTATATCATGAAACTAAATGAAAATACTCCCAGAACTGACAAACAAAAGAACAGCCACTGTTCTTCGTGTTACTAAGTACCAATGTGCCCAAATTTCACACAGTGAAAACTGAAGCAATACTGAATTAATTTTTGTCCTTAAGAGGAAGAAAAAATTGCAACTATTCAGGAAGCTGCATAATGAAGAGAAGAAATTCAACATCAATTGGATGTCAAATGCAGCCACCTTGTTTTCTGACGATGTGAGGGACAATTTTAAATCCAAATATCGAAGGCCAACACCTGGATACTTACAGAAAAATCAAAAGACATCACATTTTCTTTTGAGGTAAATGATTAATAAATTTGAGAAAATAATGAATACTGACTGGAAAGAAAATATAGGAAATACAGGTACTTCTGAACATCCGTGAGATAAATATTTTTATTTGTATAAAATATGCCTTAGGATTCAGAAACACATGCAAGAAACTAAACTGAATATATAAGACATGCCAAAGCTTTTCCGGTAATAGGAAATTGTGTCCAAGGCTAGATAATGTTAATGCTCAGCAATATCTAAACAATGAAATATCCGACTGATATTTCATCCATATTTCACACATAGTATGCATATCAGAGAAAATGAGGACTTCTCACAAAATTAAATTTCATCATATCAATGCCCTTTATGTGCAATAGACATTCATTTAAAGTTATTTTTAAAAAAACCTTCAGAAATTGAAATAATTTGTATCTAATTCTGGGGAGTTTTTTTAATTTATATTTGCAAATACAATTGTATTTTCTATCGTTAATTAATTTTTAATAAGCAAAATCTAGCTTAAGAAACAGGAAAGCTCTAAGCCTTCAGTGATGTCTGAAATTTGTTGCATTGAGAATGTAAAAAAAAAATCCAGTCAGCTATTTAACTCTTTGGTGCTCTTTGGTATATAAATCTCTGTGGCATATAATAACCTTTGCTTTTATGTCACTAAGGCATAATACCAAATGTCTCAGTGACATTTGGTTTTATGCCAGAAACATGGTACATGGCACTTTCAAAAGCATCGTTTTTTTCACCACTTATATCCACTGTGTCAGCTATGCTAAGGTTTCCCATTAATATCCACTTTAAATCCGTGGACCACTTCAACAAACATAGACTAGTCAGTGGTAAAACAGATTTACTCTGTCTGGATGTTGCCAGAATATTTAGAAGTGAAGTGTCTTAATAATAAGTGAGCTCATGAGATGGTGTCTCCCTTTTATTCAGTGTAGGAAACTCATTACTCACTGTAATTAAAATGCTTAAGGTTACACTGATGATGCAGAAAATCCAAGGAGTTTGCGATGCAAAATTAGATGGGGAAAACATCTCGGAACAACAGTATGAGACCAAATTACAACACAAATCTTCTCATATTTTTCTCCTATTAAGACAGAAAAAGTAAAACAGGAGTTTGTTTGCATTATGCAGCGCAAAGATTTTAATAAAAAATGTCTGTATAAAAATGGCTACTTCTTAGTTAGCAAAGCCAGCTTTTAGATTCTGTGGCATAGCCCTTTATTTCAGGTATACCAAGTATCCCTATTGCTTTATCACTTTAGCTCATCTCTGCTTATCACTGTATCTCTATCATCAACCACAGTGATAATGAAGGCAAGAGAGTATCTTTTTGCCTTTGTCCCTTTTTGGTTACAAGACAGTTATTATTCCATTTCAAGTTCTCCAGAACATTGTCTACAACTCTGTTCTTTTTTTGGCCAGTGAAGTTCAGACTTTCAAATTCTTTTTTCATTTTAAGGAAATATTCAACCACTGTTTATGCAAGTAGAAATTTACAATAAATATAGACAGCAAACATATATACACATAATACAATTCCCATGCTTTTCATACCTCTGTCCCCTGCAATCAAAACATAAATGTGGGACATAAAACTGGGTTAATTTATGACTTGTAGCTCCACAGTGCAATGGAGATATGTCACGTTAAAGGGGGGGGTAAGGGTATTCTGATATTCAACTTGCCTGCCAGAGCCCTTCCAAGGACTTTTGTTGGCGTGGGTTACAGAAACGTTGTAACGATGTGACCCAAATATGAGTATGATCGTTCACCTTTATTAGTCAGCAAAAACAAGGTTTATATAGCAAAGCAATTACAGCATCTAATTAGTCAAACCCCCAATCCATATATAGGCAAAACTACGGCAACTCATTGTGATTGGTGCAGAGCTGCAT
>Ga0065711_1031838_pt1 | contig 28618 bp, 20 predicted proteins | sample Hoacrofraction12_FD_59098 | JGI IMG/M metagenome (GOLD analysis project Ga0065711, IMG submission 59098) | Hoatzin crop microbial communities from Cojedes, Venezuela - Epithelial fraction 12 v2 (version 2) | ecosystem: Host-associated > Birds > Digestive system > Esophagus > Crop | place... | reverse complement strand
GGTGCCCAGTGACAGGACAAGGGGCAATGGGCACAAACTGAGGCACAGGAAGTTCCGTCTGAACATGAGGAAGAACTTCTTCCCTCTGAGGGTGATGGAGCCCTGGAACTAGTTGCCCAGAGAGGCTGTAGATTCTCCTTCTCTGGAGATATTCAAGACCTGCCTGGACAAGGTCCTCTACAGCCTACTGTAGGTGACCCTGCTTCGGCAGTGGAGTTGGACTAGAGGACCCACAGAGGTCCCTTCCAACCCCTACCATTCTGTGATTCTGTGGTTCTGCTAGTCCACATTATCTGGAGTTGCCCTAAAAACCCATCATGTCAGAAGCCCAAGGATAATGGAAAGGAGCTTTCTTAAGCTGTTTGTAAGATGATGATTACATTATTATTATCATAACCATCATTATCATTACTATTATTACAAGTCTGTAACAATCTAGTGTTAACCCTTACAGAATATTGGGTAATATTTACTATGGGAAGTAAGAACGAACTACACACACACTTTCCAAAACCAGATTCTGAAGATATTCAAGACAAAATTTTCATTTTTTTATAAATGTGAATATTAATTCTATATTAATTGAAAAAAATCTTTTCGTTCACTGTTTGTTCTGCTAAGTGCATTAATTTTTAACTGTCTCCTTGTATCTATTTGTGTGAGATTCTTACAGTGATAGGCAATACCACAGCTTGGTTGATATTGGAAGGTTTTGATGTGTTTTAATTTTTTTTTTATTTTATTGGTTTGGTTGATTTTTCTCCAGAAACTGAACAGGAATGTCCAGGTTGCTCCTCTTCCCCCCGCCCTCCCCCAGCCCCGGTCTGTATTTTATGAATATTGCAACAAGAGATCTCGTAAGAAAAGTTTTGGGATAGACTGTGTAAGACTGACATAGGAGAGGGCAAGGACTGCTTTGTGAAGATATCTGCCTAGTTCATCTCTGCCACCTGCTGCCTCTTGTGCAGGTACTTCACTATTTTAATTTGCACATGGCAAGGTGTGGGTGTGGGTTCACACATCAGTTCTGAACAAATCCTGAGCTTCTGCAGACAGCAGCCCAGCAGAATCCCACTGTATTTCCCAGGATTAAGCAGTGAGATTAATTTTTTACCTCTTTTGTTAAGGAGGATGACCCAGAAGGCTTACCAAGGGTTAGTATCACTTAGTAAAAAACGAGAAGCTTGTTGTCCATCATAGAGTGTCATTGCTGCCAACAGGTAAACTTCGCTTCTTACCCTAGCCTGTTTTAAGAGCCCTTGGTGGAATCAGACACATGACACGACCTGATAAGTGATGTATAAGCAAGAGAGCTTCAGAAGAAGACACCTACACAGCAGGATCCACATGGGAAGACAGGACTGACAGCAAGTATCTCACTGAAAGGATTTGAGAAAGCAGAGAAGAGCATGGAAAAGAGATGAACTGGGAAAAGTGTTAGAAACAGCACAAGCAGGTGGAAACTCAAGGTGAAAAACAGAAGCAGGCTCCTTTTAAATCCCTGGGGAATTAGAGCATAGGGAGATTCTGTTTCGCACCAAGTCTTTTGCTTAAAACACCCTATCTGTTCACTAAATTACAATATAAGTCAGGCAGATTAGTTCAAGTACCACAAATGCCCCTTCAGTGTCTTTCAACCCTGTCCATGTTCTGAGAAGTTGCTGTGCCTCTGTATTGCATGCTGTGGTCAGACTTCACTCTCCTTGTCTGTACACAGGGACAGTCTCAACTATCTGGCTCAGGATTGTTGAGGCAGTCTGGTATGGACGATAATCAGAATAATATATGAAGGCACTGGAGTACGTAGTGGATTGTTTTTGTTTTGCCTTCCTAAGCACGGAGAGTTTAAGATGCATATTGTTAAACTTAAGATGCATATTGTCATGCTTTTCTCTCAAAACATACGGACAGAACATTTTTGAAAAAGAGGAAAATAAAAGCAGGGAGATGTAGTAACGGACTCCAGGAGCTGGAGTTGTAAAAGAGAAATGCAGATGATAAAAAGGGAAAGAAGTAGCCATTCTTGTTCCTTGACTCAGACAGGAAATCAATTTTCATTCATCGTGTTCCTGATGAAATTTTTAAATAAAAGCATTTCAATGTACTTTGCTTGTTCAGTAAGGCTTCAAACAGATTTAGCACTAGGCTTCACAGATAGGAAGCATCAAGAAAACAATTTCTCAAAAGCCAGGACCAAAACTCCCTCAGTTTCATTTCTGCCCAGAGAGGATTTAAGTCAAACTATGGGTGAACGCAGTCTCGAGCATTCTTTCTGACTTAAACATAGATCACATCAGTCCATAATATGAAATTTTGATCTTCAAACTTTGGATAGTTGAGTACAGGTGTATAGTGTTGACCTTACTATGATTAATTTGGATGGTTCAGTACGAAAAGACCCTGGTTTTAATACAGCTGGCATACCAAAATATGGCACTGAGGCCTATTCCTGTTCTGCACTGGTTTCACATATAATTAAGGTGTAATTACTACCTCCCAAAGTTCTTCAACTCAAGGCCTCTGGACTTCTAGGAGCTCACTGGGATGAAGAAACCTTCTGGAAATAACCTGTCCCAGCAGGCAGCCTTGGGGATCTCAGCCCCCCTGCCAGGCTGAGCCATGGGAATTTCAGCCTGGGACACAGGAGCTCAGAGATTTACCTGTGCAATAGACCGAGTGCAGCAGAATAAGGGATGAAATGTTCCTGGTACTAGACTTTGTGAAAGGTTGCAACACGACTGTCACATACCAGAGAACTGAAAATCAACGCACCTTTTGATTCAGTTTTGATGTACATTACTGATTCTTCTCATGACTCCTGCCAAGTCCTGAGTGCTTGCTTGCTCTTTCTTGTGGAGTTTCAAACATCCGAGAATGCAATTTCCTGTCCCACTACTGCATCCCTAAACACATCTACAAAAATAACACTCATTCTTCAAATGATGGCTAAAAAAGCCCCTAGCCTGCTTGCTACATGGTGCAAGGCATTAGTTTCACAGGAGCGTAAGGAGTGTAAATGGTTTACTGGATACAAGACAACATGCTTTGTTATCTGCTTGCTTCTTTTCCAATTCTTCTTTTCCAAAAGGTGTTTTAGAGTATTTGAGTAATAGGACACCACTGAATGCATAATGCCTTGTACCTAAATTAAAGAAGACTGGTCCCAGCAGGGATGTTGGACTGGTCAATCTCGAGAAGTCCCTTCCAAGCTTGGCGACTCCACAGCTCAGCCCAGCTCTGTGCCGCAGCCTGCTACACAGCTTAAACCCAGGTAAATCTCACCCCAGAACCAACTGTCAGCTGTCTCTTAAAATAAAAGACTGTATGTTTGCATTACAAATGCAGCATCTCCATTTTTACAAAAACATTTTTTCAAAGTCCAGATTATTACACCTATACCTCTGTCATTTAAATAAGAAAAAAAAATTTGAGGCATTCAGGGGATAAATCCACCATAATCCTGAGGTACGGTAACTCCTGCTCCAGTACAAGTTACAGCTAAGGTATAAATCCTGAGCACAAGCAGCTCATATGGGGAGGCTTGTATCAAGTCTAGCAGCAGCAATACAGCTGTGGCTGCTGCTGCTGAACTGCTCTGTTCACACCTTTTCACTTCTCTGCAGCATCTGCCAAACTTGAGCTCTTCCTTCTCTCTCTTTTTTAAATAAACAGTATGCAACTGAGGAGAAAACACACAGAACTTCACCTGGAATTCGTCTGGTAACACCTGCACATTAACACACCACAGCTGAATCACTCAATCAACTGCTGCCCCTACTGAAGGCAAATAATTATAGCTAAAGATTTCTTCTACCCCAATGTCCTTTCTCTTTTCTACATCATGTACATTATTTTTCTTTTAACATATATACTTTTTCTCTGTTATAACCAGATTAAAAAAGAAAAAAGAAAAAAACCACAACTTTTCACAGTTTAAGGAAGAGTGAACCTCTAGCTAAAGTCTGAGTAATTCCCTCTCAAAAGCATCAGTACTGTGATTCATGAAAAGACCAATTCAAGATACCTGGTGATGCTCTAACTTGCAGCAGTTGAGCTTTGCCCAGATCCAATCTGCACAAACCCAAAAATAAAAAAGGCAGGTCTCAAGGTAGGGTGCAGAAGACACTTCAGCTTTTTCCTTACTCTGGAGCTTAGCCTACACCCTTTAGCATGAGACCTCCAAAAATGGATGTGGAGTGGACCTGTCTTTAGAGTAAACAGGTAAGACATACACCAAGCATTATCCTGAAGTGACATTAAAAAGGCAAAAGAACTGGACAAATAGGTACTATGGGGTATCCCTCTTATCTGAAACACTCCTGACCCTCAAACATGCCATGCTAGTAGGCTTGAAGGGACAAAACAGACAAACTAATGTAAGAAAAAGTAGAAAGTGGAGAGTTAAGGCATGTGTGATTTACTGTTCTGTGTTTAAGTTACTGCATTAATTAGTCATACCTTTAATTTCACCCATTCTGCCTTGGGACAGAAAACGATCATTAAACTGAAGATTGCAGTGACCTACCCTGGGGAAGGGGTATGCTTTGGAAGAATCTAATTTTAGAAGGCAATGTAATTTAGATGATTATGCTAATAACAATGCCCAAATGCTTACTTTGCAGCTCAAAAATGCTTGAGGGAGATCATGACTTACATGGAATGCTTTTGCCATTTTGGTGGGAAATTAGTTGGTGCCCTTCTATTTTTTCTTCCTCAAGAATCAAAAATGCCAAGATTCTTTAGCAACTAATAGCATAAAATGTTCATCTGATTCTGTAGGAATGTCCTTCCAGGCTCAAAAATGGTTTCCACCAGAGATACTATCCTCCATAAACCACTCTCTTAAGTTACAGTAACTGCCTATCTTGAAAAACAGATCAACTAAAATTCAACTAAAACAGGTCACATGTAGTAGTCTGTGTCTGGAAAAAGTGTCATGTCAGACAGGAGTAAATTTATATCATCTGAAGATTTGCCCTCTCAGCTCCTGCTGACTTCATTAAGGAATATGAGGCTTTTCATCCTGTGATGAAAATAAATGATGAAGTAATAGAATGAGAAAACAAACCAATTGGGTTTGGGCTCCAAACCATGTCACTACAAATAAAGGGCAACCTGCATGTGTTCCGATTCAAAACTCCACAGTGTAGCTTTAAATCCAAGCTTAATCGGAGAGCTACCTGGGGTTGTACTCTGTCTCTGACATGCCTTCCTCTTTTTGGCTTTTTTTATCAGTCTAACTTATTAGCACTTAGATTTAGGAAATTTTTCTCAGGCAGTCACAATCTCCCCATAATACTCCCTTCCACCATTAAATGACTGAGCTCTGCTATCAACAATAAATTGATCTTAATGAGATTTTTATGCCTGGAAATTAAATAAGAATTTCATAAGAGTTAGCAAATACTGCAGTGCTGTTTCATGTGAAGATGCTAGGCAATCAGCAGTCCAAAAACTCAAAATATTTTTTCCTGTGTCTTTACTCAAATAAAAAATATTTTCACTTGGTTTGATGTTATTCTCCCACTCCCTGTTTTTGAGTGATCCTCACGGTAACCTACCTTTGGTAGTCACCAAAGAGAAATGTATACTGGAAGGAAATTTTTAGCTCAACAAACCTGAGAGAACTGTGTTGTAAGCTACAGTATTATTCTTCACAGGTAATACAGGCAGAACTGATCCATAGTTCCTAAGGGAACTGTATGAGCTGATCCCTGTTTGTTAAACAGGTACAAAATTCCTTGGGTGTCCGGGTAGTTTATCACTATCTTTCCAAGAAGGGAAAGAAGTAATCCACTGCTAGACACGCAAGAAATATCTAACAATATTAATCAAATTATATATTGTTATGCTTGCGCGAAATAATTTTGAGGCAAACTGAACAAAAACTCAGTGTCAAGCACCCCACTTACTGCCACAGTAAGTAAAAGACAGCCTAGCTGCCTTGGGATTTTCAGTTCCTTAGAGATTAAGGAAGCTGACCTCTGTTGGAAGTTTCAGAGAGTCTATAAATTGAAGTGATTTGAAATTACTCAAGAAGAACAGATGAGTGTGGATACCATTTCTACATTAACATATGTTAAGAACTAAAGATAATCATACAGAAAGGGTGTGCTTTTTCATTTTGATGCTAACATGGGTGAGTATGTACCTAAGCTTTTACACATTGTCAAAATAACAAACACATTTCTTCTTAATCATGACTCTGACTCGGAGTATCTGATACTATAGTGTTTTTTTAAAGAGCCTCTTGCAATCATAATAATAACAATGCATAATTTAGAGCCACATTAAAGGAGACAAACAGTTGGCACGATAATCTTGAAATTTCTGTGGAAAGCAGTAACTCCATGCTCCCCAAATTAATAAAATTAATTTCTGAGGAAACGAACAGTCTTACATAAGAACACAGAAAACAGGCAGAAAACAGGGTGTAGCTTAGGGCTAAATGAATCGTTCAGGGACGTCAAAACCAAGATTTGTTACTGAAACGATTTCTTATTCCTTCCCCTCACAGTCCTATGATTCTCTTATTATACAATAGTTTGCCTTAAAAAAAAAAATTTATTCAATATACACTGGAGTCTTCAACGTATTTAGACAGCATAGAATTTTCCAGTTACTCTCCCAGGACTTGCAAAGGGACATACTCAGATAGATCCTAACTCTTGTTAAAGAGAAGAAAAATCTGTTCAAATATATCAAAGACTCAGAAGAAACAGTGGTGGTTTCTAAAGATCAGATTCTACAGATTTTGTGCATTTGCCAAATCAGAACCGTTTGGCAGGCACATAAAAAGCAGTTCGCCTGTCTTTAGCTTTCAGTTCTGATATACTTTATCAACTTAGTTTTTGAAGGTTTTGAAAGATGGGATGCAGGGTAGTGTCTTGGGATGATTTTGTTAAGGCAGGAATCATCTCCAAGGCTTGTAACTAGATCTTGAACCATGAACTAGTGTGGGGTCAAATGGCAGCAGTACCCCAGCCAATTCTGACAGTCTGAGCTTTCAAACTCCTTTGAAGCAAGCGGAACTTGAATGGTTCTAAAATGAATTAGAAGTTAAGATGCTCTGGTATGGCACCAGAGCTACCTTCAACACAAACATCTGAGGCAAGAAATCTAGCCTAAATCATAAGCATACTAGAACAACATAACAACAGAAAAGAGGCTGTTTGAAAAGACCTTCTACTAAAGTAGATGGTAAAATCTCTATTAACTTTAAAGTGCAGAAAACTGGAGCACAGTTGAGTCGCCCTCAAAATCCTATCTAAGATGTCTATTAAAAATGCTGTGCAATTGTTTCAGGGCGACCTTCTAGCAGCCTTCCAGTACCTGAAAGGGGCCTACAAGAAGGATGGAGAGGGACTTTTCACAACGGTGTGTAGAGATAGGACAAGCGGGAATGACTCTCAATTAAAAGAGGGCAGATTTAGATTAGATACTAGGAAGAAATTCTTCACCATGAGGGTGGTGAGGCACTGGAACAGGTTGCCCAGAGACGCTGTGGATGCCCCCTCCCTGGCAGTATTCCAGGCCAGGCTGGATGGAGCTCTGAGCAATCTGGTCTAGTGGAAGATGTCCCTGCTCATGGCAGGGGGGTTGGAACCTCATGATCTTTAAGGTCCCTTCCAACCCTTACCATTTCATGATTCTGTAAAGTCTGATCAGTAATACATGCTTTCTTTTCTTATAATGGGTGTTCAAATACCTCTTCACAAAGCAGCAACCCACTTACTGTGTGTTCAGTCCAGAATGTTTATTTTATAAAGAAACCAACAAGAAATTGAAAGAGGACATAATTTTGAGGACCCAAATGTTTGTTGATGCAACTACAAAGATGAGTACCTAAAATCTCCATCTGGTTTCCAGAGACCTGTGTCCTCCTTGACTCCCTGCAGTTCTCAGAACAACCAGTTTAATCCATCAAAACACCCTTTATTTCTACTTGTGATGATACCTCTTTTCACATGCCAGTCCCTTGATTACTATTATTATGACATGAGAACAGAGAACAAAATTCTATGATATTTTAAGAAAATTATAACTAAAATGTTAAATGATTCAAGAGAAATTACATTTCAAACTTGGAAGCTTCTTTTCTCATGATCTCATAAGAAGATTTAGGGTAAGTTTATCTTTTTGTGTGAATATTCATACAGGCACTAAAAATTACAAACCCACTGGCTGTATTAGACAAGGATTTTTCTCCTCAATCCGTACTTTGAAACTCCTGTCCCTTGAGGTTACTTCATTCTCTAAAACTAAAGAAAAGAAAAATGGCACCTTGTTGTACTACTAATGGTTTAGAAGGTTTATTTTGGGGGGTTCACTTCTGACTTTTTTATATGCCAGACTATCTGCTGCTGGGCAGCGCTCACTACCCTAGTACAGCACCGACTGCAAGCTCTAGTGCAAGGACAACTGGGTCCATTCTGAACAGTTCTCACCGCAACTGAAAATGTAGGTTACTCAATGGTATACAGCAGTTCTATGAAAGTAGCAAATTATGTTTCCAAACACAAAACCTTCCTTTCTGTTACACATTCATATGCTGTGAATGATGTTCACTGATCTAACAGAATCCTTATGGCAAATGGAGAAATAGTATCTCAGTTTCAACCCCACACTTCAGCTCCTGTTGGCAGGACATTTCATGACTTCACTGCCATCTTTGGGCACGGCATGGTATGGGGAGGGAGAGGTGGAATTACTCTGTAGGGAACAGAGGACAGAAATTTGACTTTTTCATGTACACCTTTTTCATGTTGTCAGTCCACACTTCCAAAAGCTCTGCCTGCATTGCAGGCATTGACCACTACAGAGGTGATCCTAGTTGCTTGATACACAGGTCTTCAAACTCAAACATTTCTTTTAGTACCAGGAAGCATAGCAAGCCTATTACCTAAAATAAGCGACTTCTGCTTCTCTGCCAAAACTTCGCTCATTTTAAAAAGCTTAAGTTTAAGCCTAAGCTTCTGAATGGCTTTATTTTTTTTTTTTAACACCAACCTTTAGCTGATTTCACAAGAAATCATGCAAAAGAAACTGCTTTCAAAATGGCTCTTGCTCTCCGTTAGGCTGGACCATAGAGGACATATTCCCATGCTGCCAAAGCAAGTGGGTTGGGGAGATTATTGTCAGGTACTCACATAGGAGGGAAATGGTCTTGTTTTCTGCATGAAGTGAAAGGGCAGATGAAGCTGGAGGGATGGAGGGGAAAGCAGAGAGGAAAAAGAGGTGACTGCTCCAGCCCAGGAAGTCGTCCCAGCACCCAAATATGCAGATGCATCCAGAAGTGCAAAGAAAATGGCCATCTGTATGCTCCTGAAAGTCTCAGTATCAGGCACCTAATTGAGAGGTACTAGAAGAAGGATTTCCATATTTCTTCACTGACTCAGGCCTTAAGCTGAAGTATACCATATGACACTAAAGATTCATGCAGTTAGATTTTTCATATTCATTTAAGCATCTACCAAAACGACAAGCCTGCCTTTGTCACTCATTAAAACAATACTGGCCTCTTACTCCCTGTTTTCCTGCCTGGTCATTTTGACTTAGGAAAAATCTAGCCAGTAACACAACACAGGACCCATGATATCTCAGACAATGGAATGAGAAACTGGAAAACTCCACATCTGTTTCTGCTGTTTCAATAGAACCTTTAAGATTTTCCTAAGATGAGTGACAACTACAAGAAGTAAAACTGGCTGCCTTACACAGTGTTCTTGCTCTGAGCTCATATGATGTTCCCTTGCCACCACATGACTGAATCATCTGCAACAGGCTTCGATATGCAGTGGTGAATAATGTACTGTAGAAATGGAAAATGTTAATCTAATGCTATGCAAAGATCTGCTAGGAGTAGTTCTAGTTGCTGAGGCACAGGTGGAATAGGAAAATAATCAACAGAAAAATAGCCAGTTACTAACCCATGTGAAGATTTTACCTTGGAAGAGGTTAAATGTGATTTTTTTTTCCCACGATGTTAAACTCTCCAAGTGGGCCAACTCTGGTCTTCAGAGTGTTTTTGAACTCATTTGCTGGAGAATTAAGAGATTTGGAAACATATTTAAGCAATTTGTTTAATTGACAGTTCAGCCTGTCAACTAATTGTAGAATGATTTCATGGTTTAATGTTTTGCTTAAATACTTGTGCTCTAATAAATCATTTAAAATAGCTGCCTTTAGGGAATGCTTTGAAAAAAAAGAAACAGTGATGCAGCACAAACCATGTGTCTGAAATGGAAGGGTAAGGAGACGGTTATATACAAGTAAACTGAAGAACTGAACATCCACTGTCCTGATTCTGAGCGAAGCATTTAAGCTGTCTCTTAAGTTCCCTCGGAAAACAGCTCTGAAGTGGGCTATGGATATACATGGAAGAGGAAAGCAGCTTTTGAAGTAAAGCTACGCTCACAAAAGTTCGAGGCTTCCTCTTGTATGTATGTTCCTCCTGATTTTATTTGCTCTATGGCAAAAAACAGCACAGGGTGTTGCAGAAAGCTGTTATACTCCAGTTCCACCTGAAGTATTCAGCTCCAACCGTTAACACTTTGTGATGGTAAATAGGAGGATTCCTCTCCTTGAATACAACCTGGCACAAGGTGAGGATGTCCTTCTGCAGATGGCAGAAAAAAGAGTGTCTTCTCCTTGGGAACTGCTTAAGAGCAGGTTTTTTTGGTTTTATTTTTCCAAAATTTAAAAAAAAATCTAATTCACACTGACCTGTGGAACTGGGCTTTCAACACACTGAATATCTTTACTTCAAATCTCTCCTTTTTTTTTTTTTTCTATTTTTTGCTCTAGAACACAAGGCATTGAGAAATACTTTTTTAAAGGCAGCTTATCTTCAGAGTTATCCTGTGAAAAGGAAAAATGAATAAAAGAAAAACTTATAGTAGTTATCTTCTTGCATTCCATGGCAAGAGCAGACAAGGGGAAAGAAAGAAATAGATAGTCAAACTTTGAAATAAATGAAGAAATCAGATGTAGAAAAGGAAGTTAAATCCATTTCAAACAATAATTTGGAAGCATGAACATGCAAATAATTTTTGAAGCAAAATTTTAGTTTAAAGTTTATCACTGCAAAGTACATCAAAGTATCATTTCATAAAATCTCATTCCCATGGGAAACATTTCCAACCAGCTGTCCTTTTTAAAATACTTTCAATGAACTTTACCACCATTTTGATGATCCTGTGAACCAGAGAGCAGCATGTATACAATTACGTGTTCTACTACTTACAATAATTACTCTGTTTGCCTAGCATCACGCAAGCTAAGTAAACTAAATGTTTTACTGAACATTTTTTTCCTGTAATCAGACATTTTAAACAAGCTCCTGGCAACTGCCATCACTTTTCCTGTTACCTTTCCATTACTCTAGAACAGGGGTTCTTTCTCTTGCAGTCTGCACTTTCCTCCACACCCCGAGAAGGCAGACAGGCAATGGCAGTGAGGAACAGCAGCACGGGACTGATGTCGTTTTCCCTTCTGCTTCCTGCATAAATCACTCCTGTGATTTCCTCTCTCCATATGGTTTTGCGTATTCCTCGTACTTTTTGCATTCCTCATTACTTTTGTGTCTTCCTCATGAGGAGCTTCTGGTCTGCTCTCCTGCAACCTGGTTTCAGCCACTGGAGTGTGGTATGGGGATTGTTTTCCCCATGCGTTATCCCAGAGATACTGAGCTGGCTTATCCTAGATAAGTTGTGGGTTCAAGTAAGATAATGAGACCATTCCACAGACCAGTCATGACTTTTTTGGACGAAGAGACCATAGAGCTTTTTGTCAGCCACAGACCAGACCACCCTGAGTCCCTCTGCAAGTCCACAAGGTAGTATAAGATAGTAGGAGACCCATTCATACTCTTCCACAGGCTAATCAAAGCTTACAGCAACTTCTGTCAAATAAACAGATGATGCGCTTTTGTTTTCTTAGTGCAATTGCATGAAGAAAGCAGAGACAGATCTTAAAAAATTGCGGAGCCCAGTAGCTGGCAGATACGATGAGAGATGGAAGCAAAGCAACACTTTGTTGCTGCAGTGGGCTGTACAAGTAAACATCCTTCTGAGGACAGCTAGGAGTACCTATATCTACCAGTTCTGATGGTGACTGAACTGAGGACATGTGAGAAAGGAAAGCATGCACAAACACAGTGCAAGATGCATTAGATTTTTATTCCATATGGTAAAGAAACACCCACCTTAGCTTCATCCTACCTATTCTTACACTGTTAGATGAAAGCTTATTTTAAGAGCCTAGCTGTCCTAAGTTTTCTAATATAGTCAAAAGAGAGAGACTAGCATTTCCAGAGGGCAATTCAGACCTCAGAGGAGGTGAGGAATTCTCTGGAGAGGTTTCTCTTTCCTTTGTCCATGGTGTAAGCCTAGGACAACTGCACTCCTAATATAGGTGCTTCAGCAAAGAGTCTGGCCTTCGGTTAGGTGGAGGCTGGCCGATTAAGAGGTCAAGCCCAGTGTAAGTGACACAGAACTGATGTTTAGTTGTCCCCATCTTATGGACTCTAATTAAGGCATAAAGCCAGGTGGGGCAACATGTGTACTCTGTTCTCACCTATAAAATCCTGACCCTTGTCATTCAACTTACAAGACTGCATGATGTCCTGAGGTAGGCAGAAAACACCAGGGCCCTGTGCTTTGCAGCAAGTGGGGGATCTGCCATGTAATGCCACATCAACCATGATCTAGAGCTTTGCTCTTTGCCAGTACAGCTGATGCTGCTGGGCAGAGCACAGTTAGTGTTTTCACCAGAGCAGACCATCTGGAAATACAATCAGAGTCCACAGCCTCCAGGGATTACTAAACCCCGCGGAGCATGAAAGAAACATTCGTGCCCCCAGCTATTTGGTTCTGCCATGACCTTAGCTGTGTGCAGCAATATTTTCAGCCCTCTAATGTAACTAAATAAAGTAAGTTGCTTTCTCAGGCACGAGTTCATTCTGCTTCATCAAAGAACAGGCTTTGAACAATAGCAGGTGTTGAGGCAATATAAGGCCTTGATTATTCTTTAGATATACAGAGTTGTCACAATACCTTGTTTAACATTAATCACAGATAAATTCCCATATGCTTCTCACCTGAGTTATTCCTGAGTTCTTAATTATTGAGCAGGCTGATTCAATTTTGGCTGGGCTGTGAGAGTACAAAGGCAAAAATTACTCTCATACTGTCGGCCACAGTTGTACGCTGGAAGATAATCTTCCTCTTAAAACAGCATTTATCTGTAAAAACAAAAATGCAGACTAGGCACTCATCCCATTTCACTGAGGTCCAGGAACCAATCCAGTACATAAAGCAGATGCTTAAACCTTGGAGAGATCATAACTTCTGATAAAATATAAAAGTATAATTCACAAATGAATGGACTTTCTCAGGCTAACAGTTCTGAGGAAACTGCACCCTCCACTCCCTGAAGCTATGAAATTTTCTACACCTCAAAAGAAAAAAAAAAAAGAGAAACAGCAGAAAAGACAACTAGGCTATATGTTACAACTTGGATTCCAAAGCCAAGCATGTTATTCTACAAAGAATTCAGAGTTAAGCATTACACAAATCTTTGCAAGCATGGACTAAATCAAAGTTCATGGTAAGTTACAGCTACTTTTGTACCAAGCTTCAAAACCTCTTGGCAATTTAAATCTCACCTGAGAAGGTTTCAGGAAGGGGAACAACTCCATTGTCAAACAGTGAAAACCATGAAAAGTTCTCCTTTAACCAATTATTACTAAGAAAACAAGGAAGAGGAAGAAGTGTTTGCATTTGGACAGGCTTGTGTTATTTGTACTATTTGAGTTATGCCCATGAAATTACTGCAAAGTGCTCGGGAAGAAGGAATGTGTTCTCAATTCAACTTAGAATTTTACCCACTAGTGAAAGAACTGCAGGGCTGTTTAAGTACTTGAATGAAATCAATATTCACATACCAGGCTGAGATTTTCAGGACCTGTAACAAATTCCCCAAGAATAAATGAAAAGCAAGTCTGTCATTGTCCTCTTAGCTTTGCAGATCATACCCACAGAACATCTCTGAATATGTATGCAGCATTATCAGACTGAGAAGGAACTAACAAATGGAGGAAATGGAAGAGGAATCCACTCTACTTACTACACTTGTATAGCATGTAGATGCCCCACTAAGAATGGTAGGTTGCTTAAAAGAGATTTCTTACTTTCTTTCTTTTATGGAATTTTCTTCTTAATTTCTCCTGCTTTTAATTATATCTCCTTTGTAGCCCTTTTTGTCAGCAAACTCTAGCAGAGTAGATCTCCACAAATGCTGTCCAGTAGTATTTAAGGAGTGACCCACACTGGAAGCAAATGCCCTATTTGTTTGTACACTCTCTCTTGTTCTGCTGATACATCCATCCATCCATCCTGGAGCCTGTGTAGCTGTGACAATGCTGATAGACATGGTAAATTCACCTGGTCCTGTATGTACTTTATCAAGTAAATCTTCATTGTCCTTCTGCAACTGAAACAGTATATATAGGTAAGCATTTGTAAATAAATGTCTTATCTAGTCACAGTGACTTTAATCTGGCCTACAAAGAAATAAATGCAGATGGTTTGTCTGGAAGGAACAGGCTAAGGCTATGTAATCACAGTCGGACAGCTTACAAATAGTATTATTGTGTATTACAGCAAACACATTGGAAGTAAAGACACCACAAAGAAGTTGGACTGCATAAACAAATATTTGTGGTGAGTATAATCCACCTCATGCAGGCTGTCAGCACGGACGTTAAACATACAGCTTAACTTCTTACTGCATCCTATCAGCTCTTTAACAAGGAGAAGATCAAGTCATCTAACACAGCAGATATCACAGCAGTACTTCCATCAGGATGACAGCAGACTGGATTCAAGACCATGACCAGACACCCTGGCACTGGAGCCACCCGTGATGGCATTGAAGCCATCAGAGAAGAAAAGTGCAGAGAACAGGGCCATCTCAGCTTTCTACGACATCTGACCAACAGATTGGTCAGAAAGTGAGTCACTTTCTACTCCCCAGGAATCCCAGAAAAAGTTGCTAGTGCTGTGAAGGCTACCTAGATAGATAGATACAGCCACGACTTGTAAGGGTGACCGACCACATGACAGAGCTGTCCAGCATCACACTGCTGTTCAAGACGGCTTGATGTCAAACATGTACCAAATGTCTACTTCTGCTGACAATACTGTGCTGCAGAGCTAAAAAGGTACAGCATGAGAAACTGATAATATGGGTAAAAAAAGATCAGTTCGCTTTCTCAGCCACTTTGAGGAAGGAGTACAGCTTGTTTAGTGCGAGTGCAGTGGTTTTCCAGCACCTCGACATTTCCTGCAGCAGAAACATCCTTTCTGACTTAAAGTTGCACCTTCAACTATATTTCTGAACTCAGGCCTTGAAGTTATTCCCACAAGCACCTTTTTTTAACATGCTGTAAAAACTGTATCTTCTTTTTTCTAAAGCTTTCTGTGTCTGATGGCAATATTCTCCTGCAAGATCATTCCCATCTGCCTGAAGGCAGGGGCTGCCATTCTCAGCAATGTCTGGGGAACACAACAGGTAAGAGGTCAGCACCCATGCAGACAAACTGCTGGGATATCCAACAGCTGCAGTCTTGGTGTCCTGCCCTGCAGCTGCTCCTCCTGTTTTATCTCCAAGTCCAGTGTACCTCGTCCTCAGCCAATGTCCGATATCTCATGTTTTATGAACCGTTTCAAGTTTCAGTTGTTTTAAATAGAAGACTAAAGTAAGTTTCTGAGGCCAGAAGGAAATTATTATTTGGTTTTCAGATCGTTCTCTTCCACACATTATATGGTTTCTACCCAGCCCTACCTCTGTCCCTATTGGCCTGACTACCTTTGGCTCCCCCCTGCTGTTTTCTGTTTCTCAGAGACTGTGAGGGATGCCCCTAAGCATTTCAGGTTTCAAGCCTTCAGACTGATAAAGACTGTGACCTTTTAAGAGCTATCAGCTAATCAGCTAACTTGCTAGAAGCTGAGGTGCAATTCAAGAACTTTTTGATTTCTTGGCCATCTAGCCAACACCTTACTTGGATTTCATGGGGTCAATGATAAGAGTTTGTCTGCATTTCCGTGAAATTCAGCCTCCTTTCTCTATTCTGCCCCACCTATGGCATAACTATAACGAGCACATTTGCAAATATAAGGATTAACTGGCAACTCCGCAGAAAACCAAGACCTGTTGAGGTCAGTCTTGACAGCAAAGTCAACTATGCAGCCACAGTTTATCAAAGGAGAACATTTTCTGTTTGAACATGATCCCTTCCACCTATGAAAACTCTCCACATAACGGCATGTGTCACTAGCCTGTCATTGACTCCACAAAATTTCTTTTTCTTGGGGCAATACTTTGATTGAATAGATTCTCTCACAGCTTGTTGAGTCTACACATTTCAGATTTTCATGAAAACCTTGCTGTTGGTATGTGTCTGCATTCCCTCAGTAGATATTACTCCCTCCAGTCAAGTTCACCTTCTTTGTTGTTCAACAGGTGAAATGGGATTTGACGTCAGGTGCTTTTACTGTTGGTTCTACAGGTAAGTTGTGAACTTAAGTGAAACACAACCCAAGCACAAATGAAAAATATATTCACTTGCTTTGGTCTTGTTAGATACATTCTCAGGTTCTGCTTTGATATTCACATATAGACCTTTCCAATATCACAAGCCTACCAGTGAATGGCGTTTTGCTTTGCAAATTTTGTATAGATGAGCTGTTATACTCTAGGTGTGCAGTATTTGATCCTACTAGAAATGGGCTGAGCCATTTGGCTTTGCACTGAGTTGCAAGCGCTTCCAGAGTCACTGCAGACAGGTACGATATCTGTCATTTACACCGTGTTGTGTCTTCATGCTTTGCCCATACAAACATTTGCTTCCATTCTCAGAAGAAAATCTCTTGGATGCAATCTTTTTAATTAAAAAATGGCCCATTAACTTGTCAGATTAACAGAGGTCCTCATTAGTTAGTGCAATTTTCACTATATTACTGTTGCTATTGAAGTACCAAAACCAAATCATATCAAAATGCCTTTATTTGTGGAATAAAAGGGAACAAATATGGGAGCGTATGCCATTGGGAAGCTACAGTCTAAGCATAAGCCTGAGGACACTCAATGCACACAAATAGGTTGAGGTGGTGAGAAAAACATGCACATAAATGAGTGTCAATTGTCTTGGGTGCCAACTAGCTTATTGGGTTTTTTGGAGTTTATTTGGGGTTTTTTTGTGAGCACAAGTTTTGCATGGATTAAGGTATCAGTGAAGATTCTGAATGTTTTTGGATAATAACTCCAACTCTTCTCTGTGCACATGTTGGAGGGGACTGTCCTGGACAACAGAATGCACCAAGGATAAGGATAAGGATAAGGATAAGGATAAGGATAAGGATAAGGATAAGGATAAGGATAAGGATAAGGATAAGGATAAGGACCATGGACTGTCCTTTCAGCACAAAGAATTCAGGAATCTCCTAGGCTAAAGGCACCAGGTAATGCACTCAGGTGTTGGTAAAGTAAATCAGATCTATCATCTCCTATCTCAGCTCGAGGGACTGCAAGGATCAGCAGATGCAGAAAAACATTCTGCCTTTTCACTAAGCAGTCTCTCAGGCATTTACCATTGCTGGCTTAAAAGATAATTACCCTTTCGTCAGATGGAGCTTAGACAACCAGAAGGGACCTGGATTCCCTTCTTTGTTAGTGGATCCAGTAATCTAACATCCCACCAACATTTCTTTTAACCTCTAGTACGATCTTTGTAAAGATGAATAAGCATTTCTAAAATAACAGACTAGCACACTGCTTGAATACTGTTCTTTGTTTCAAGGGCACATTCAGTTACACAGCTAACCAGACTCACAGTGTTCCCTGGTCCCACCAAGCCTGAATGCCATGCTCATGGAAAGAACATCCAGACAACACTAAAAACATATCTTTTTTTTTGAAGACGGATAGAGACTTCTGTGCCAGTAGACTGGCTAAAATCAGCCACTTCAAAAATTGAGGTACCTCGCTTTTCAAGGTCATTGCCTCTGTATGTGGAAATTATCTTTACACTTACACTTCAGTGGGTAAAGAGAATTCCATTTTCTTTCTTCGGGAGAAAAACTCAAAACATTTTTCTGAAACTTCCTATTTAATAAGGGAAACTGAAGGAAAAAAAGTTCCTAAACCATTTAATAGTGGTAAAAGCCAACTCAACAAAGCACTATTCTGGGACTATGTTCTATATAGGAGTCACAAACAAGTATTTGTATTAAACAAAACTGACTTCTTTATTCACTTCATCTGAATAGTCATAAAAATTCTACACTGTACACACACAGTATTAATTTCATTTTAGCAGCATTACTGTTGCAAAAGTGAATTTCTGATGACTGCTGTTGAAAAACAATTGGACTATACAATGCTTTAGAGGATAAATTAAAAAATAGAATCACAGTATTCTTGCAGGGTTCTTTTCTGGGAGGTTTATTTATCAAGAAAAAATAATACATATTAACTCTTTTGTCTTCCTCCACTCTCCCCATAAACTTCTGTCAGACATATGCTGGCATACATGAGAAATAACAGAAAAATGTTTAATCAGATAAAAGTAGCTAAGGTTCTAGCTATGACAAGTCTCACAGTTCTTCAGCTTTCAACATTCAGCTTGCAGAAAGAGGAATCAGATAACAAAGAGAGCAAACAATATTCCTGCTCATAGCAAAAGTTTAGTAAACTTTGAAAAGACGTTCTGAAAGTCACACATCGATCATTAGCTTATTGCAACATCTGAGGCATTCATTCAAAGTATTGACTGTGATTTTTGAGTTTCTAGATCTCTGCCAGCTTAAAATATCCGGCAATCTGCAGAAACGCAATCAAAATTCAGTCATTTTGATAACTGCATAGTAATTTTAAAGAGGTAAGATCATGCCAAGAGTTGAAAAAACTGCAGCTTTTCTACACGAGTGTTCCACAGCATGCAGCCAAAACTAGTGTACAATTAAGCTGAAAGCTTCTTCCTAACTTATATAAAGCTTGCTGAGCACAAGATAGCCAAGTGAAGAGAAAAATTCTGATCTGTGGCACAAAAATACAAGTGAGCCCATATCTTCGGTGGAATTACCCTTACTTGTTCAAGGGTAAGCAAGAACAGAATTATCCTCTAACTGTTCTATAAAAAGACAGCAAAATGAAATACCCCAAATTAAAATGAGTAGGCTTTCTGCCACAGGTAAACAAATAAATTGTTATGCTTATTATCTTTCTGCATAATAGAATAAACGTCAAGCACTGTATTGAATTGTGGTTCATAATTTAACTTTCTCAAATTATAGTTCACAATAACCAGTGTTAGAAGTATCATTATTGGATTGTAAATTATTTTAGTATGCCAATAATATATTTAACATCACAGCCATGTTCCTTTGTAATCCAATTTCTTACTATTGATTTCAGGTATTACAATTATGATGCAAGAATTTTAGTTATAATAAAAAAATGCAGTGACTCAAGACAGTTAGATATTTAGTATTTGTCAGAGAATATTTATCCCTTCTCTTCTGTTTTCCTGTTGGACTACATATTTGTTTATATTGTTAATAGTTGCTAGTTAAAGTTATTGCTGTTTGGTCCAGGCCACCACAGAGTGGGTACCTCCTTGGAGTTTTCCCTCAACAGTTCCCTGTGAGATGGGGTGAACTGAACAACTGAGAACCTCAGTCTTTCTCGGCAGTTTCAGACTTCCTCAAAATCCTGACAAGAAATTCAGGCAGTTTACTAAAACTTTAAAGCTTGTAGCAGGTTTGTTCAACCAAGCACTCAAAGCAGCTTGAATCGTTTTCACCAGGTGACTGCCAGTGATGTGTCCACTGCATCGCAAACAAGCATTGGAGGTAATTGAGAAGAGGTTCCCCTCTGCCTCATAGTACAGCCATGTGCTACTGCTGGCCAGCCTGGTCTAAAAATTGCTTTGTGCCTGTTGATTGGTGCCATACGCAATGATTCAGTCACACCAAGTGAATGCTCACCATCTGTCAATGCTGTGGAAGTACCAAACCTGGTTTTGTTGGTGTGTTTTTACAATATGCTGCCCAGCTCCTGGTGCCTTTGCCCCAACTTATTCACAGCTCCAGAGACTTGCAGTACTGGGGATTTAATCCCCCTGGGAGGTCAGGGAAGAGACATGACGTGGGAAGAAGCTGCTGGTCTGAGCGCAGAGACTGCAAGATTTCCTGCCTGGTAGAAAGTCCCATAGCAAAGCAGAGCCGAGAGAGGCTTTCATCACTTGTGCTGGAGTACCAAGTGGAAACAGCTTTTTGTAGTCTGAGTCCATCCCTGGTCACTCTGCTGAGGTGGAGCTGTGCAGGGCAGGACCATGCATGTCGCCTGACAGGCCTGAGGACTGAGCTGGGACCGACATGGAAAGAGCAAGAGTGCCACAGAGTACCCGTTCAGGGAAATACCCACAGGAGGCTGCTCCCTGCTCTGCTGAACAGCTAGAAAAAAGATGTTAAACACTGCAAAAGGCACAGAGGACAGCCGTGTAAATGTCTCCTCAGCCAGAAAGCACACTTGTTATGAGGGAAGAAAGAAGGTTGACTTATCAACTTACTGAAGAGAAAGCTGCGAAGTACCAGCCTGTGTGAAGAAACAGCCTTGTGATACAAGACAGGATTTTTCTAGTTTTGTCAGGTCAAGGGCCTAAGGAGATGTAGTGGCAGGGATGTCAATCTAGTCTAGTTCAAACCAGGACTCACAGAAGACAGCAAAAAGTGGAGAATAATTAACTGCTGGACGAGGACAGCAGGGGAAGCAGCATGTTCTCTATTTCTCTGAGTCTCACATGTAGAGGAGGAGCAGATGTCTTTGCAAAAGAGCTGCTGCAGTTTAACCACACCCTGTTCGGGAAACTGCAGGAATCCCAGGTGGTGTGACCCAGCCTGTGTTATTTGTGATGTCTACCAAATCTTCATCACATTGCCCTTCATCCTTAAAGAGCAACATGACAACACCTAGTGCCTGCTTGTGCCAGATGAGTTAAACCAGGGTTTGCTGTTGCTCAGCAGTTTTCCCTCCTCCACAGAGACCCCACAGAAAATGAAGGGTGCCATTATGGGCATTGCTCACCATGCAAATCTTTCTACCTGTATTATACAGACCTATATAATTTATGGCTCATTGCAGCTGTGGGCAGCCCCAGACACCCCAGCTCATAGTGACTGCAGTACTGCCCAATTATCTGCTCCCATTTACTTATTTATTTTGGTTCCCAAGCTGCTCAAATGCACAGAACTGGTAAAAACAGGGGCTGGGGAGAACTCAGAAGTTACTTCCATTCTGCCCTGGAAAAAAACATTTTATCCGATGCAATACCTACTGCTACAGAGCTCTGTGGCTGCTCAGTGCTAGGATCTGGCACTCTCTCACGGATCTCTCTACAGACACAAACAATGGCAGTTCTACCTAAATAAAACAGCACATGGTATGTTCAGCTGCTCTCAGTGAATTTTTCTTCTACACCCCTACAGACAGACCTAGCTGTATCTTTTCTTTCTTTTCCCATTCTTCTCTTTCCAATTTTTTTTCACTTTTTTTTTTATAACTACCAGCACACTCCTTTCCTCTGTGCTGAAACTCTCTTCTCCCCCCAGAGATCGCTTTTCTCTCATTCCAGTACCTGGCAGACTCTGGGAACACATGCAGTTCAGGAAAACAGATGGGTTGTTGCCTACTGGCTCATTCAGCCAGCAGGAAATATAATCTTCACACCACTATTTCTTCCTGGCTATTTAAACGGGCCCAGTCATTCTGTGGTAATCTTCCTGATGCTAGTGTCAAGGCTGAATTGTCAGTCCTGTCACTGTAGTTACATTGGGAATGTAAACAGAATCACAAAATGCACAACCCCCCCACCGTCGGTTGCTGTTCAGCTGGGGTCAGAAATTCCTCCATGTTACCAACAGAAAATGAGTCTGTTACAGACTGACAGTGTTGACCAACTGTTGGACTATAATCATCTTCCGGGAGGACCAAAGGACCTGCATTTTACTCCTAGATATGCCTGTTTATTTGCATAAGACAATGTCTCTCCATGCCTAGGTTTCTGTCTGCAATTTTTGTCTCATTTACGGTAACATGGCGTAACAAGGACTCCAAAAGCGAAGATTTCTCTCCCAGCATCTTCCTTCAGTAGAGCTGTGGTTTTGGCTGGGGCTTCCCTTTCACCTCACTGACACTAAATATAAACAATCACTCCTTGAAGAAACTTTTCCAGTCTTCCTTTTTTTTTCGTTTTTTTTTTATTTTTTCCTGCATGTACCTAAAATAACTGCTTTGGGCACACTTTATTAACCCTCGCTAAAAGCAGCATGCAACAAGCTGCACAAGTAGAATAGTTAGTCTGCACAAAGGCAACAGCATTTATTGACTTTCTAAATCTCTGAACATTGCTTCACTCCTCCACACTCCACATCCCACAGTTCAAAAAACATCTGATGTTGTTCTATACAGCTTTTACACCAATTTGTTCTCTTTCTGCCCCATGAGCACACAAGTGTAAATGTTCTCAGTAAGCCTGAACTCAGACATTTTAGTTCACAAAACGTGGGCAATTCTAACTTCCAAAGAGACTAAACAAGGACCACCCACTATGGAAAACATGAGCCTCACAGTGTAGTCCCCACCTGACTGAGAGCAAAGAGGCAGTGGTCACAGGGGCATGTTGAGTGTTCAATACTCTGGTGAGCAGGAACACAAAAGTCCTTTTAATGGATGCCCCAGAGTTTCAAAAAAATGAAAGTTCAAATAAGCCCCAGTGACAAACATGTGCATTGATTGTTAATGCTTACATGTGCCCAGGATGGAAAAATGGCCAACTGCACACTTGATCCCACCCAAACTCCTTGACTCACTTACCTTCCCTGCAGTGAAAACACTCCCCCATTGCCTACTAAAGGATAACAGGGCACACTGAGTCAAATTACCAAAAAGTACCTTTCTCCACCCTTTTGAATTAAAGAAAAGTATCTTCACAGAGATGAGTAATTTCCTGCTATTTTCCCTTACAGCTGGTAGGTTGCTCCATTCCTGCCCACTTCAGCCACCCCATAGTGAAAGGTGCCAGCAACTGTTCTCAAGAAACAACTCGAGAGTCAGCAGCAGTTCCCATCAGCTCTGAATACTTCAATCCACTATTATGGCAGCAAACTGGGTGCCACCAAAAGAAAACAGACTTGTGTTAGAGGGAGCACAAAGCTGTCATGAATTCTTAAAGGATGAGATGCTCATATAAACTTTCATCTGCTGTTCCCACAGCCTGTAAAAATGTGTGCCTCTCTACCCGCTCAAAGAGGCTGCTGGGAGGAACACAAGCCGAGGAGCTGGGTGCCCACTGTAAAAAAGACTGCTCATGTCCACCTGCCCAGAGTGGCCTATCCTGTGAAGTGTTGGAAAATCTTGCTCACAGGATTTATCAGCCTTCATGGTGAAATGAGTCCCATTTCCCTGCAGCTCTCCTCACTCAGTCTGTTGATGCCCTTAGACATAACTTAGCCTTTGGGACAAGAACACACAGCATTCTGTACACGCAGCCCCTGGCCTCAGAGGATCAGGAGGAACAGCCCTTTCTGTCTCATGTCACGCACAACGCGAGTTTCTTCTCTACACCTTACTCTTTCAACACCAGAGGTGGTGCAATGGAAAAAGGGTATAAATGTTGCCAAGCCCAACATGTTAGTTAAAAGTTGTCAAGTTCCACTTGAATTCCCTTAATAATTTCTTATATTTTACTTAGTCACAAAAGGTCTGAAATCTCTGGAGGCCCAACTACACTCTGAGCCAACTCCCACGTACCACAGCATGGTAACTGTCGAACCTGACGCTTACTTCAAATAACTCTTTTCTTCTTAGCCCTCTGTCTCCAAACTAGCTCCATACAGGCAAAAGTTAGAAAATTAACTGCAATGAAACATTACCATAAACACAGTTGCTCAAATGTGTTCTCAGATTGGCCATTACAAATAAATGTTATTCCCTCAAGGTCACTAGTCAATGCCTCTTAGCTGGTTTCAAACAGATGACTCAGAGGCTGAATGCAATCCTGTCTTCCCTACTGTTACAAATTATTGTCTTTCTTCACCGTTTTCAAGAGCTTTACAGTCTAGCGGTAGAGCAGATGTTAGTGTACTACCACAGCCTTTCTAATTGCTTCCTAATGTCTTCATCTTGTGGTGTGTATTTACAATCCAAATATCCACAATTATTGTGATCAGATTATGTCTACAAACCACCAATTACTGCCTGGCTAGAGCTGTATCAACACAACACTGTTTCTGTGTGCGAAGGTTACAGTTTTGTGTGCTTGGACTGCAAACAGGAAACTTGAGCCTTTCCCCATTTATCGTCTCATCGTTGTTTCCCAGCCTTTTGTAATTGCAGACACAACTTTCTTTGTGCCTGGGCATAGACAGGAATAAGCCATATTGTTTAGTATTGATAGCATGGCTCTAATCTACAACTCACTAGAAACTGGACTATAGCCTGAATATTGACTTCTTAATTTCCTCCCCTTTTCCCTTTGTTTTCTTACATACACATATAGAAACACATACGCCTGGGTTTTTGTTTCATGCAGATTCACAAGCAGTTTCACAGAGTTTCTTTCCCAATGTCTTATGGACATGAAGTGGTAGATAGAGTCTGGTTTTACACCTTCAGCAGTGCTGTCATTAAGACAACTTGAGGAAAACCAGACTAACACTGCCAGATATGTCTGTGACAAACAGCAAAGCACAGGGTGATAATACAAGCAGGAATGCTAGAGTGGAAAGGTAGCAGGGAGTATTTGGAGCATGGGACAGCATTAGGCTACAGAGGAAATACAATCAAGTCTTTCAAAATGTCTGAATTTCCATATTTTGGCCTGAGGACAATATCAAATGAGAAGGTGCATTTCAGTTCAGATCAAAGTGTGATTTTCTTTCTACCTTCTACAAGTGCAGTCTCCATTTGTTTCAGCTGACTACCTTTGAGAACCATTTTGTTTAATTTCCTTTTCAGATATTAAAACTCTTTTTCTTCCTCCTGTTGTTTTCTTAAAGAGTGCCTTACTGGAGCAGGGAGTGCTTTTCAGTATTTGTTGGCCTGGTGATTGGCACAATCCCACCTGTTTCTGACACAAGATGGTATAAACAGAAAACTTCAGAAAAATCTAGACACAGAGGAGAATTCAGACGTACAGTACCTAGCACACATTCTTCTCTGATGGAGTGACGGGAGAAGACCCCAGCAGCCAGACTGGAGGGGTAGAACCATTTTCCACACATGTCCAAAGTGTGTGAAGAAAAGCACTTTCCTAGAGGGAGGAGATTCAGAAGGGTCCCCCCTCCATTTATTTGTTGCTTAAACTCTACAAGTTTGCTGGTGGTGTGAATCTTGGTGAATTCTGAGAGACAGAACAACTCCAAATGCAATTGTACTCTACAGGTGCCAAGTTTGAAATAAATGCTTTGCTAAACTCCAAGGACATGTTGGTTTCTGCACAGTTTGTAGAAGCAAGTTTCAGAACAAGACTATCTGGGTTTTTTCCCCTGCTATTTTCTCGTGGTGCAAAGTCATGATAACTTTGTTTGAGAAACAGTGCTGTTCCACCTAAAAATCAGTCCTGTCTATATAAATTAATGATATTAATTTGTAAAACCTTTGACCTCAAGATAATCTACCCCATTCTGATCTTATTTGATCTTTGTTGCAATGACAATGAAATCACTCATCATTAGCAAAAGGACTTTCAAATTAATATACCATGCCACCCAGTTCTTAAAATATTTTCACATTATCACTCAACCTGGAAGTTAAACAAACTTGTCTTCTGCAAGTGGGGAACTTCCAAGAAGGTGCTCCACATACTTGAGAGCTTTCAGAGCCACAAGTGGAATGAAATCAAGTATACAAGCGAAACAAGTCTTTCAGCAGTTGAAGATGGTATGCAGAGAGGTGCAATATCTATGTGAAGAAAAGGGAAGGAAATAAAAATAAATTAGCAAGCCATTAAGAGATTTTAAATTTTAGATGGAATTTTAAAAAATCATATTTTTTATGATTTCACTTCTCAAAAAGATTTTTATTTCGTTCTTTTCTCACAATATGAATTAAAACCTGTTTAAAAGCGGAGATAAATTTAGAGCTAACAGTGCTCCTCTGCTCAAAAATGTCAAGAACAGAGAACTTCCCCATGGAGAACCCTGCAAGGTAGCCACTTCCTGCAGCTGCTACTTCTGTACATAGATTGCAGCAGTGCTTATTGTCAGCCTCTTTTATCTTAGTAATTCTTTAAATTTCAGGTATTTCAGAGGACCTTGTCCCTAGTTTTTATCTTCTTTAAATTTATATCTTCATCTAAGAATTTTAACAAATGCATTTTGGTAGGACCTGCCTTTCTTGATCTAGTGGTAGCTTCATAAAAAACAGTCTGCATAAAGAAATACAAGATTTGTGTTGGGAGGACAAAAAATCCATACTTGACTTTTAGCAAATAACACAAAAAATATTAACAGATGTTGACAGTGAAAATATTGGAATTTCATAGGGGAAAAAAAAGAGAAAATTAATTATCTTTAACAGGAAAACTGAATACATAGCTTTCACAGTCTCCTTTCTTGACAAACTGACCCCTAAACTGTGAAAAACATTTTTGCCAAAATTGGCACAAGTGTTTCCTAACAACATTTTCTAGAAATAGAAATTGCATTTAATGGGATAACTCATGCACTAACAAATGAAAATCAGGTATATCCATAAGTTCTTGACAGATGTGAGCTTGAATGCTTTGCCTGAAGCAACACAAGCAGTGTTTAGCGGATTTGTAGGTCAGACCAAAGAATCTTGGGTCCCAGGGGCAATAACCACAAAACCATCCTTCCTTTGTGGTAGCCCAGATTCTTCATTCTGCATTCACAGGTAAGAGCTACTATACAGTACTTCCATACAGGAAGCTATTATACATTTTCTCAGGAGGAGACATGAACAAGTAAAACTCGAAAAGCAATTATTTTGTTTAAAATTCCCTTTATACCACCAGTTTGTCTTCTTTCATATCTTAAATGCTATCTATTTTTTAAATAGGACTCAATGACAAATTTCACTGTTATGGTCTCCTTAAACACTTTATGATATTTTGCGTTATTCAGACTTACAAAAAAAAAGAAAACACACTGGATTTTGACACTTTCGTTAGCTGGTAATATCACCATTTCTCATTCTGACCAACTTTTTAATTACCGGGCTCTATATAAAAGCAGCACCAACAGAAACAAATTTTTGAATACTTACTTCATTGATAGATAAATAAATTTCATCAAGCAACAGTGTTTTAGGGCTGTGGGATATTTAACAGTGTAGGGTGTAAGTTTACATTAGTTGTTTACCAAAGGAAATACATTCCACTGATTTGATGGATTTCTATTCATAAACAGAAATTTGTCAATTTCTATTTCAAAAGAAATTTTATATTTTTTTGTAAAGTGTATAAGCAGTTAAACGACCAACAAAAGGCTATGTTGCCGGTCAGTATAATCACTGAGTGGAAAGTGGATAGGATGGGGCTTCTGGAGAATAGTTACATGAAACTAAATGCTTCAAATTTATGATGATCCTGTCTGTTTACACATCTCCACCACACACTTTCTAACATGACTTTTATTTTCAGGACACCTGCCGCTTGACCTGAGTTGCATTCATGAAGCACACAAAGGGGACTCAGGCCAAGTGTTCACAAAACATGCAGGGAAACAGCTGAGTATCCAGGCCTTGAGCAGCACCATTTCAGAGTCTTGTTCTTATTCACCCAAGTGATTCATCACTTAATTCCAAGGATAGTCTTAAAATCCATGAAGATTACCCTGGAAAGGATGCCTAAAGGTCAGCCGATGTTGCAAGGACCACTGAGGACTTGCAGTAAGTGCCCAAATGACTAAGCCACACTTAAGCCGCGTTCCTATGTCTAGGTCACACTTAGAGATGCTGATGAGGTGGAGAGGCAGTGCTGGGAAGAGTGAAGGCCGGCAGCTCTGGGTGCTGTGAGCAGGAGGCAGTCAGGCCTTGCAGGGAAGGTGAGGCACTGTCACTTCACCCCTCTTTGCCATACGCATGGCGCGTTCTTCCTGCAGACTTCAGCCTTCCCTTTCCTTTGCCTGACTCCTTCCTGCACAAGTTCTCGTCAATGTAAAGTTGATAACTGTGTCTGCCGAGAAGCTACTGCTTGGCAAGGAGTCAAAGTTTTAGTGTGACATCATAACTAATTAAAAAGGGAAGGTTTGGAGCAGTGGTGACAGTGCTGAGGACCCAACAGTGCCAAACAGCTGGAGCTGAACTTGGCAAGGGATGCAAAAAATAACAAGAAGGTCTTCTACAGGTATGTCAGCTGGAAAAAGATGGTCAAAGAAAGTATACCCCCGCTCGTGAGCAAGACCAGCAAACTGGTAACAGCAGATGAGGAGAAAGCTGAGGTACTCAACAACTTTTTTGCCTCAGTCTTCACTGGCAACCTCTCTCCTCACCCCTCCCGAGTCGATGGATGGCATGAAGGAGACCAGGAGGGTAA
>Ga0065711_1003737_pt1 | contig 28618 bp, 17 predicted proteins | sample Hoacrofraction12_FD_59098 | JGI IMG/M metagenome (GOLD analysis project Ga0065711, IMG submission 59098) | Hoatzin crop microbial communities from Cojedes, Venezuela - Epithelial fraction 12 v2 (version 2) | ecosystem: Host-associated > Birds > Digestive system > Esophagus > Crop | place... | reverse complement strand
GCTGTATCCAACTGTCCCAAAGCAAGTGAATTTTTACCTTGCTTAATTTGTCCTTGGGCTGCATGACTCGAAATTGAAGGGGGTGCCTTCGCTTTCGACATCTCAGGAGTGCCTGGCCTAGGCAGTCTAAACACAAAATGTATATGATGGGGGAGAAGGAGAAGGATAGGGAAAAAGAAGAAAAAAAAAAGTTATTTGCTAAAGATACTGTGACCAAACAAACTTTGAAAAGCAATCCTATAAAAAAGTCACTTTGACAGGAGAGAAAAAAATAAAGTCTCGTATTTACAATTCCTAAGTAAGCTTATTTTTTTGGTGATAAAAAGTTCATCTGTAAGTTTTCGTTTATTTAAAATTTCACCTACACATTATAAAAACTCTTTAAAGACAACAAGCACTAAAAAGGAGGACAAACATGGCCTCAGACCTACTGGTGCATGTGTTCACACAACTCCTTGTTCTATTAACACTGCAAGTCACCTAACTCCATTCAAAGCAATACAGTCATCTTGGCATACAAAAATACTACACTCAAGAAAGAAGAAATACACTCGGTTCCATCTAGCTACCAAAGGTTTTCACAGCCATTAAATACATCAAACCCCACATTAATAAACAAATTAAAATGCTGTATCAAAAGAGAGACTCTGAAACCAAGCTACCACAAGTTCCAGTGCGTATTTGCCGTACCTGGTCGGAGCTTTCTTCATGTGGTCTCCGATGAAGGTCGCATTGGTCATACTCATCAGCGTGTTGGCCAACGAGATAACAGACAGGAGATGCTGCGTGGTGACGGCACGTGACACGCCATACGTCCCCTTTCCCAGTCCCTCTGTAATGGACATTTTCCTTCCTAACTCCACGCTGTCATACGCTGGTTTGCCTACGGGCTGGTTATAGCCAGGAAGCATCAGAGACATGTGGCCTCCTCTAGACAGCAGGCCAAAGGACACTGAACAGTGTGGCTTAAGCATCCCAAGGCGATCAAGGCAAAGCTCATCTAGAACAGAATTCAGGCCCCAGGCATGAAGACAGGACATAAAAAGCTTTGCTGTGTCCATGGTTAGGTTATATTCTAATAACGTTAACGGTTTAGATTTGCTAGAGCGATATTCTGGGTCACCGTCTTCTCTTCTCTGTCTTACTGATTCTTCATCCTCATCATCATCATCGAGAAGATGCTCTTTTATATTCTCTTTGATAGTTTCCTTGACCTGCTGGAAGAGGACGGCTGCTCGTTTGCCAGTCAAAAAGGAGCCTCCTTTGTCAGACCCGCCAGAGGCTTTCTGTAGATTCTCCGGAGAAATGAGCGCCGTGTTGGGTCTGGAGGCCTCCTCAGTCAGCAGCTGAATAATCAGGGCTTCCACGTCAAAGAAGAGCACATGTATATCTGGATCTGTTAAGTTAGTCTTTATAGCTTGAACCATCAGGGAGTTATGCGAATATTTAGGTAAATTCCCCTGAAAAAAAGAAAAAAAAGAGTTTTGAAATTTTAATTGCAGTACTTCAACACTTTGCACAAAGTGAATTCACAAACTGAGGAAGCTTTGGATAGTCAAAGTTGGGAAACTCACGTGGGTACAAAGCATGTTATAATAAACATTATGAAAATACCAGTGAAGAATTTCACAGCACTTTTCACAACGTCAGGAATGCCAGACTTGTGATCAAGTGTTGCACCCCTAAAAATACAGAAATTTCACTTACAGAAGTTTACCAGCTAGAGCTCTCCAGATAAGACAGAAGTTCACATTTCTTTCTCGTGAATTCTAAAATATAATAGGTATACTCCAAGGAACAATAAAATTTCAATATTTTGTTATCAAACTTAAAATACATTGAACTTCATTCTCTCCATAACCAACACAAAATTATGCTCAAGTACTTTGTTTCCTCAAACAAGTGAAAAAGAGAATCTTTAAACAGAAATAAACCCTGTTCAAATGTAAGTAAAATATTATTTCTCCTCTTCTACAATTTAATTAACAGCCTGAACGACGTAAGGTTGAATAGTCACGTTTGATGCACAGCATCACAAACCTCCAGGAGAAGCAGGCGATGGGGAGGCACTCCTGACGCTTGTGCGAGTCCCTGCAGAAGTTAAACCCTGTGCTCAGCTGACAGCTAAGTCTAAGGGAGCACAGAAAAACTATCACCCTGCACAAGTCTGAGAAAGGCGGCAGGAGAAAAGGTACTTTTTCCACAGCTGATACAGGCTGAAGGGTTTCTTCAGAAAATATCAACCTTTACTGAACGCAGAATTAACCCGAAAGTTCTTAATACATGATCAATAAAAGCAATACAGTCGAGGCTCCTAGGTCTTTTCTATAACTCAACAGCCTTACATTAATACAAACTCCTCCAGTTTGGTAGTCTCCAAAATCTTCATTCTCTGTGGCCTTTTTTAAACCACATTTTACAGCAGGATAGTTATTTAGAAATCAGCAAGGCATACAGTTTTTTTATATACACTGTATATATATACAAATAGGTATGCACATACATACCCACACTTAACACTATAAATATATACAGAGTATACAAATAGCATACACTCTATATATCATCCAAAAATTTGAACATTCTGTATACGTACACTAACTTTTAACAGGTTTTTACCCTATCCTATACACATCCTGATGGACTGCTTCCTTTGTTCACTGACTTGAAGGAATGAGTGCATCTTATGAAGCCTTAAATACCCTGGGCCATAGGAGTGGTCACCACTGAACATCTGCCGAGCTGTAAAACTACGTTATTTCTACCAGCGCTCATTATCTTGCATTTTTTAACCCCTTTCCGTTATACTTCTGAACACTAACAAATGTATTTATCACTAAATCAGAGAAACAAATGTATATTCTCTTTAACATCTCTTAATTGGAAAACTGGACATGCATACGTACCATTGACCTTCTCTCAAGGACTTTTTTTCAAGACAGTAGGCATTTCTAGACCTACAACTACTCGGCTGCTTTCAGTTTTGCATAAATGTCATAGCATGTGTTCGAAAACTGAAATAATTTTCCTTATAGTCCTTTTCCATTACAGCTGTAAAGACCCCCAAAATGCTGTTGGCATGAAAGAATACAATATCCACCACATCACGTTCAATTACTGTACTACTGAATGAACCTGGCTTTGAAACTAGCATATTATTTTAATTCTCAAGGTTCTCATTTAGACAGATTTGTCTCTCCTGAAGCACTCTGCTTTTTCTGTGGCTATTAATTACCGTACATCCCTGCAGAGCGTAAGATTGCTTTTTACAGTAAAAGTCTTCAGAGCAAAACAGACCTCTCCAAAGTTTTACATGAGCTTTGTATTTGGAAACTGATCTGTCCAGAAGAGGCTCAGGACCCTCACCTGCCCTCCGCTGACTGTCCAGCCACGGCTGCTTTGCAGTTCATTTCCGAGTGCTACTTTGGAGCAACCCAGGGAGAGCCTCTCCCCTGGACTGTTTCACAGCCAGAGGCCAGGGGAACCAACAGAGTAAGAAACCGCTCCTCCAATCCGTCTACATACAACATGCAGGAAGTGTATTTATTGCAAGCAACCCACCACGTTAGTCTTACCCGAAACTCTAATCTTCATTTTTCTAGCACACTAATACTTTATTTCATTTACAGACTCTTCATTTAAGGCTGTTAATATTTCACTTGGTTGGAATGAATACCCACGTATGTTTTACTGTATGGTGTTAAAATTGAGAAGAGCAAGTACAATTACTGGTTTGCTTGCTGCACTCACTAGTTCCTCAACAAATACACACGTCTCAATAAATACACATAAATATTTTATGTTATTCCAATGCACTCGTTCTATACCAAACAAACAAACCAGATACCAAAAGCACACACAGGACGCAATATTCCAAACATGAAAAGATTCTGCAACAATGAAATGCAGACCTGGCAAAATCTTCAATACCATCTACTATTTCACTAGAATCAAATAATTTTTAATTCCTGTCTTTCCTCAAATTAAAATTAATTTCACTCACGTAACAAAGTTAGGGCACTACCAGAAGGAAAATTCACATCTGGTCACGGGGATTTTGAAAGAAAAATTAAGCAGAGAGCATCCTCCTGGCTCCCTGCTCTTGCGTTTCTCGGAGGAGCTGCAGCAGTGGCTAGCTCACCTGACAAACAGCCAGGGCCTAAGGCAACCAGCGCTACAGCCATCAGCCACATTCTGCTCCTTTCCCTGTGGTCGACTCTGAGAACGCAGAAACTATGCTCACTAAATAAATTTGCCGTGAGAAGCAAATAATGGATAACTGAAACCAGAATAGCAATTATTAAATGTCAATAAATAAGAGTTGCAAATTGTGTTGTGCAATGCACTGATTTATTCACATTTTCCTTATTTAAAAAAATCTAGTTATTTCCTCAGAATGTAACGTAGCTAATTGATTATGAAATAGTCTCTGGCAGTGGTCACAGTGGTAAAACTAAAAGCAACAATAAACCCAAAATATTTCAGCTATAGATCATCACTGACCTCCGGTACAGAAGAGGTTTTGCTGTGCTATGTATGATGCCTGCGTAGGCAGCAACCCCTCCAGCAGCTGCGAGGCACCTGCGCGTGAAGCACGGCCACGCGCACAGCACGCACGAGCGCAGCCTTCGTCCCGACAGACGCCAACCGCCACGCCGGAGGCGGTGGAAACAGCCGCGCCCGTGTGTTGGCAGAAACACCATGGTGTTGTTCTAAGGAACCTTCTAAATGTCTGCAGGTGACATTTCTGTTCCAGACAGAATCCAGGCGGAGCAGGGCAGATGCCTCCACGCAGGGCAGAGGCGGCGGCGGCAGCGGGCGTGCGGCGCGGGGCTCTGCCGCTCTCTGCCGGTGACGGCCCAGGCTGCCGAGCGCCAGCCGCCTGCCCCAGCGCAACCCAAACGCGGGCACCTCCTGCTCGGGCGCGGGTAACGCTTCCGAGCGGTGCCAACAGGCTGAACAGATTTAATACCTGCCTATTCTGACGGGTCTTTATTAGGGAAAAGGTGATGATGAGCGGTGGAGTGCTGGAAGGGCAAAGGCAAGCAGGACACAGCCACGGAATCGCTCCGGCTGGCGATCCCCTAACCCAACCCCCTGCTCAAAGCAGCATCCGCTAGAGCCAGCTGCTGGGGGCAAGCAGAAAGACAATTTTGCACTTCCTTCCATTAATCTTTAACAGAACGATAAGAATTTAAAAGTCAGGGGTCATATTCTTTCTGCGCCGAAGTTCACCAACCCCTCACACGAGGTCAGGACACACCTTTCCCCTGCGTCTGGCCAAAACAGAACCGCACGATGCAAAGCCCAGGAGCAAGCTCTTCCTTCCAGCTCTCCTCTGGCAGCCGGCGCTGACGTGCTGCTGAGCCCACCGGCTAACCCACCACCAATAACACAGCCTGCATCTGAAATGCACTGCTTGCTTCTTCACTCCATCTCTACAACGTGATGCTGTTTGCCACCTCTTACGGTCAGTCCAAATCCATCAGACTTCACAATAATTAGGCACATTAAAATTAACAGGCTATTCAGAACCAATTCCTGTACCGTTCTACCTCCACACTGGAATTCCTTCAAATTTTTACACTGTACTAGCTTTCCTTGGGATGCATGCCATATTGTACCCCATCTGCTCTTCAGAACAATAAAATCCACGCTAAAACGTAAAAACTACTCTTTACACAGTCTGACATCCAAGTTATCTCTTATTGCGAGATATCGATACAGAAGAGCTCAATTACTAGTTGCTAAAAAAGGAACTTCCCCACATCTCAGAATATTTAAGGTGCTTCCAGTTTATGCAGTACCAACCAGGATGGAGAAAAGTCACCCTCTGACTCTGGGGACCACAGAGCAAGCTCACCATCCAGCTACTGCTCCAACACCTGAAGAACTCTCACCATCGTGATATTATCAGACAGGTCTGCTTAGCGGGGTTCTTAACACGAGCACTCACTTCTTGCTCAGCTTGGTAAGCAGCCTGTTGTTGTACTCAGCAACATCCACACAAATCAAAGTTGTGTTTCTAAATGAACAGGCGTAAACGCGCCGTGGCTCACGCACTCTCTCTGTTCACAGACACACCGCACTCCGGAACAGTAATGAATGCTTTCAGCAAGTTACTACAGCCAGTTCTATCTGAATTCACCACTTAAATCACAAAACACAATTTAAAAGTCCTTAAACATTAAGCATTGAAATATTTAGGAATCAGCTAAGCCCATTAATATCTTCTAGCATTGAACACTTAAATGCTGAAAATTAATTTTGGTTTGAGAAATATTTCAAGTTACTTTGGCTCCATTTATATCCATTTGTACATATATTTTAGTAATACTTTTTCTGAACTGTCACACAGCAACTACTACCAAAATAAAAGAAAATCAAGCTCTAGCTCCACCTTTAGCAAGAGCTGCAGGAACCTATAAAACATGTTCAATATGGGGGGAAGAAAGAAAAAACAGATCAATGCCGATTCCGTTCCTCAAAGTCACGACAAAACAAAAAGGGGGAGATTGGCTTCTGATGGATACGGATCACACAGGCTGGTTCCTTGTCTACCCATCAATACTACAAATTAACAGAACATACACAACTGAGCAAATACTCCAGATTCTATGAAATGCAGCTAAATCCAGATCTCAAATGAACTCGGCCTAAAAAACCCAACAGTAGAATGCATGCTGAAGTGGGCGGTAGCATCCTAAATAGTAACACAAATTGGGAAAGACGTCTCACGAGACATGGAAGGGATTGTGTTGGTTGATATTAAAAATATATTACTACCTATCTGGAAACAGATAGGTTTATTTGGTGCATAACCTTTGCTCTTACTGAACCTAAAGTACAGTGAAAGCAGTCCAGTTATAGGCAGTGAAGAGGAAGTTTAGAAGCCTTAGACTCCAGCAAGGAAAACCACTACCACTGAGAGCACAAACCAGAAAACCACCCATAAAGTAAATGTATTTTTAAAATGTAACTCTAGATAACACCACCTGCATTAGAAACTGCACAATGATGCTGAAGCAGGCTGATACTTCTGGTTCCAGGAAAGTAAGCTCCTAGGACCGACCTAAGGCCAGATAAAGCCAGTTTAGATCTTCCTATTAAAATTTCAGAGAGCTTTGGATAAGGCCCTTTCAGTTCCAACATCAGAGGCTTCCCGTATTTTATTCAATTCCTTATGGAAATAAAAGTTTGAGGTACTGCACAAACTGAAGCACAACTCGCCTTGTCCGATGCTTCGGAAGCGAGCAGGTTAGTGGCAAGAGTCTGCAGTTTCTGATGCGCCACGTTTTTCAGCGCAGCCAGGCTACGCCGAGTCATGGCCTGCTTCAGGTTGACGGCGGGATGGCTCAGGGAGTCCACAGCCGCCGGGACTGCCTCGTCGCAGGCGTTCAGGATTTCCACCGCCGTTATTCCCATCACACACCTGTCCAGCGCACCTGCAAATATTTGGAAAAGCATGGGTTTAAGCAGAAACAATTCAGAACCTCCAAAATATCACAACAATGGGCCAGAAGAATTTACACTACAGGATGCAATGCATAAAACTTTCCATTGTGTAAATAGCTATTTTAGAACTAATATTCCTAAAGGGATGGAATTTTCCTAGATTTTCATGAAGATGAAGTGTGCAAGGAAAAACCACGCTGACAGAAGTCAAGACAAGTTTAGAAAACCAACAATGTGATTCTGTATGATCAGAGCACGATGACTGCAGCTGCTCAGTGTTTTTAGTGGCAGGCTGTTCCCAACCATTTCGAGTTCCCCCTCCCACCCAACTACCAGTGCAGACTGAATTTTCCGCGATGAATCTCAGATTCCTCTCTGCTTCCTAGAGCTTCAATAAAAAACATTTCTGCTCTAGTTTTCAAAATAAGCTGAAAATAATATTCAGACATTATTGCAGGTTTGTGTTTTTTTTCTTAAGTCAGTTAAGGAATTAACAGGTAATAACATACTACATATATTCTGATGCATTTTTTCCTCACTTTCTCCTTTTCAAATATCACAAAATTTTCTACAAAGCTGGTTTTATTTTATGCCTTGTTGCCCATTCTGTTAAGGCTCGTTTTTGGTTTCTTCTAAACTAAGCACTAGTCCCTTTTTAAAAAACCACACCAAACAACAAACCAAACAATACAAAAACCCAAACAATTCCTTCACTCCGCAGATGAGGAAACTGTTGTAGATTTGAGGTGCGGCACTTCACACCAACGTTTCAAGAATGTCACCGAGGAAGCACGGATGCTAATAAACTGAGACGACCCAATACTAAAATATGTATCTAACAAAAGCTTATATAATCTACAAATTTTGGGAATAGTGGAGTGCTAAATTTCCATATACAAATGTGCAAAAAATTTTAACTCTCATCTCAGATGCAACTTATACAGAACTATAACCAAATACAGATATATTAAAAAATTGTTTAATCAACGTCTTTGAACTTAACCTTACCAGTATCCATTTGCCAGACGTACACAGACCCATCTGAACATCCTACCACCAGATAGTCATCGGAAGGCCTCCATTTTATGACTTGAATCGGGAAAAGGTGACGGGATGCCAGCATGATGCATTTTTTCTCCCGCAGACTCAGAAGACCTACCGAGTGATCACTGGCAACAGAGCAAATACAGTGCTGGACTCTTGCCTAATAAAAGAAAACAAGGGGAAAAAAAAAATAAATCTTTAACACAATGCAGAGAGTTTACATTTAATTGTCTCTTCTTCACTGGACCAAGCATGGTGACCAACAACCTATTTTATAACCAAAAACCAGGTACATAAGTCTATGCCTAAATTCACTGCGGGCCCTAGAAACAGAATTGCACTTGCAGCAATTCTCGTGAGTCCAACCTCTTGCACATCATAAAGAGCAAACAGGTATTAGAAACTGTTTTGTTGAGCGAAAAAGAGAAACCACGGTTCTCAAGTAAATCAATGTCATTTTGTTCATTAAATTCTACCCACTCATCCAAGTTATGAGAGACAAAATTGCCTTTGGGCTAACTGGTGGGGAATGCTTGCCTATCACATTCGCTAAGCACCTGCAGGGGAAAGACGGCTTCCAGGTCCTGGAAATCCTCTCCCACTGTTAATGCTGCATATCATAAAATGCCAAGTATTCCCCTAGCTAGCTAGGTTTTAATCTCCAGTTTTTCCACAATTTTTTATGTTTTACGTAGCTAAAACATGATGCGAGCAAAACCAAGATTAACAGAACAATTCAGCTCCTTTTAAGCGTCTGCGAGAGTTACAGATCGGGGCAGGGTTACATCTTCAGTGTTTCCTATCACATTCACATTCTCAAGGATCTGAGGAGCTGTACCATTTACAGGAAGTGTGAGACAGTTTATCAGACACGTTACGTAAAACTTACGCTACAGTTTTCTGGTGGAACTAGAAGCTGCGTAATTTCTCCACCATGTACACAGAAGATATGTTTCATCTCTCCAGAAAATATATCCCATATGATGACTGAGAAATCCACACCACCTGAGATCAAATACCTTTGATCATAACGAGAAGAAACCTGATGAGGATACAGTAAGCATGTAATTTTGTTTCGATGGCCTCGTAGAGTCCGGTGAGGTGGCCAACCTGAGAAATTGGGCAATGGGTGACAGGGGTAAGAAAAGAAAAGGAGAGAAAAAAAAAAATACAATTCACTAGAGCAGTTAACAATCCAGAACACTGTCCTTGATTAAAAAAAAAAAAAATACAGATGTACTGCAATTCTTGACAGAAGTTCTTATCGAAGGAGCCCTGTCTTTTTTTTTTGAATGGCTCATTTTTTTTCACTAGACTGCATAACTCCTTTTGTCTTGCTGTACAATCTCACTCTAAAGTAATCCAGCTGTCTTAAAACAGCTTCCCCCCCTGCAAAATCCCATTAAAAAAAAAAATTTAAAAGGCCATGAAGATGTGAGAAAATAAATTCCCTTCCCCATCAAACATGAATTCATCCAAGGTTTTAACCAAAAAGACCAGTACCAGGAAAATCACGTACTCTTACTCTGCACTGGCCACAACAGTGGCATGCAAGTCTGGAGTGTTACGCATTTGGTGCTTGCACAGAATAGGTTTTTAGAAAGGAAAACGATTTCTGTGAACACAGAGCAAGAACAGCAAGCCTTCTGTTCACTGAGATCAAACACATGAGTGAAATCCTTCTCATTCTAACCTTCAAACTATTGCAAAAGATGCTTCGAAAAATTGTCTTTTTAGATGGCAAATTTGAAAGAGTGGGCCCAGTAAATACCAGAATCAAGTATTCTATGCAACACCTGCATGATACAGTTGAACTTTTTTGCTCTACATGATTATGCCTTCTAGCAAGCACAGCAAACCTTATGTAGAACATGCACAGGCACTTCTGCATTTTTATGAGGGTATGAATCACAAACACTTATTTGCAGAATAACGTATCAACTTCGAAGCAATCCAACTTTACATTAAGAAAAAAATCATTTGTATAAAGTCGTATGAAGTAAATCAGTTATATAAAGGAAAGAGTACAACTGACAGCCTTGTATGTAACTGACAAACTCATACCTATATTTACAGAAAAATATTTACATGTCTTTTTCATTTATCAGCAATTGTAAAAAGAAAAACACAAATATTTGTCCTGCAACTATGACCACAAAGTATTAAAGTAACATTATCTGGAACCAAAATATACAACAGCAGGCCAACATATAACACTCCACTAGCTCCACCATACACAAAGACGAATTCCCTATTAGATGCATTATTTTCCCAAGGAGACCTCCACAGGCACACCAATACCCAGGGATAAAGGCACTGCCCAGGACACGTCCCCCACCAAATCTTTGCTGCTGCCTCTCAAAAACCCAGGAGGAATATCCAGGACTTTCCAGTGGAGGGACCTCCCCCAGAACAGACGCAAGCCGGCCACAGTTCATTTATTACTTGGGTTTCTAATTACATAATATAACCATTTCCTTAACAAGTCTGATGTTCTATGATTTCCACCCATAAAATGACTCAAGGTTCTCTTCGTGAAACTGTAGGTGACCCTGCTTCGGCAGGAGGGTTGGACTAGATGACCCACAGAGGTCCCTTCCAACCCCTACTATTCTGTGATTCTGTGATTTCTTACTTCAGCAAGTCTCAGGACAGGTGCCCCCTGTAATCCAGCCGTGCTTTGCAAAAGCTGTTTCCATACCTCTCCGCAGCGTATGCTCTCCCTGCAGCAGCTGGACGATAGCAGTTTGTGTGGCCGGCACAATCACAATGCTCCCATCTTCACGGCCACAAACCAGCCGCCCATGGGCCGGGATATACACGCTGGCTGTAACTTTCAGCGGTTCGTTGATGTTTGGTATTAAGCTTAGCTGGTCTATAATCCCAGCAGGGCGAGGAGTCAGTTTATCAAAAGCTTCTTGGAGGGATACTGAAGTTGTTGTTTGCAGTCCTGCTCGAAAAGAAAAAAAAAAAAAAAGAGGAAGGGGGGAGGTAGGAGGAGAATTTAAAAGAAAAAAAAAACAAACACCCCCAAAAATCAAGAATGAAAATTAGGAATGCTCTTCTGAAAAGATCTCGAAGATTAAATACACCATGTTACAACACTTTGAACAAAGTAAAAGGTACATACTGGAGATCAATTTACTGACTACATGAGCACAGCTGCAGCACCACATGGAAACAATACACGTGAGAACTGGAAAGCGTATGCTTTAAACTACCAGAGGAAGTTACACAGGCAGACAGCAATGACCAGAGCTAGTCTTTGGAATAAAGCAGTAAAACTTAATACCTGAAAAATACTGAGAGTAAATGAAGATTTTGATCACATATGAAAATATTAAATTACTATAACTCTTACGAGAAGCTACCGATTAAAAAAGACAACTTTGTGGATCTGCAGGAAAAGCAGCAGTGCTTTATCCAGCAACCAAATACATAACAAAAAATAGAGATGCCTGCTAAAAGACCTGGCCACAAGCCTGTTAATTAGATATACCTTTTGCACTGTCTTGTTGTTCAAGAGTATCAGGCACACTCCAAATACACAGTCTCCCTGAAGAGTCTCCTTGGATTAGCAGCTTATAGGAAAACTCCCTGTGTCCGTAGAAGAATCGAGTAACTGGAGGACATATTAGTAGCTGGGAAAAAAAAAAAAATTAGCAACTTCAGAACACATGCAAACCATGTACTAATCTCAAAATTTACCTTCCCCACACAATCCACTACACCTTTTTAAAAGCAGGACAAAAAGTAGCTACTTTATGCTTTATCTTTCATACAGCAGAAAGAATAAATATAGCAACACAAACTGGAAGCAGCTGTGGGTAGTTACAAAACAAGTCACAGGTTTAGGGGAAAGGAAAAAAGATTTTTATATCAATTTGGATTTGTTCTGAATATATTCATATTTAGAATATTTTATTTATGTGTCTGTATTCTAAAAATGTTAACATTTTAACGGCAATGGTGAGCTGAAGTTCCACTACACAGTAAGGAACACTGGCCACAACAGAAGCAAAAAAATATTAATATTGATGGACAACATAGTGGAAAAAAAAAGGTTTCAATGTCCAAATTTGGCAACACTTTAAATGGTTACAATAAAAAAGGATTTCTACAACAGTCTTACAGTAACAGCATTTGTAAATAGGACAGTTACTTATGCCTAGTAGTATAGGTGTAAGTACTACGTGTATCATACAGCAGTCTTAGATACATTAGTTTATAGCAGACACAGTTCACAGTACAATGCAAAAATGAAATACAGCTCAAAGAGGACTTTGGCCTACCAAATCTGATTTCCTTTACTTTGCAAGGATTTAAGCTTTCAAATTCAAAGTTGTGATTCTGAAAGCTCTTGCTCAGTTATTGCCTAATCTCACGCACATCACAACTTGGCTTCTGATTCCCCAGGCATTGATGCAGGATAAACTGTTAGTACACAGGAGCTGAAGAGTCACTTGACCAGAGACTAACCTCTGCATTTATCTGAAAACCAATGAGAACCAAACCAAACAGCAGGGAAACTGCATCTGTCTGCCTGCTCTAGGAAGAGAAGGAATCCTAAAGGCCTGCTTTGGAAGAGAAGAACTGGTCATGACGTATGCATGTTTCCACACTCTAAAAGAGAAATGCAGTCCATAAAAGAAAGCTCAAAGAAATAAATTTTACCTGTTTATCTGCTCTGTCCAACACACTGTACAATAAGGGTGGAATTAAGTTTTCCACTGCTTTCCCCACATCTCTGCGAAATGAATCACTAGCTGGTAGACAGCTGGGTTTAAGAACAAAGAGAAAGGAATGAAATTCCTTGTATTACTAGAGAGTGACTATTACATCACTAGCTAACTAAATAATACTAAGCAAAAACAACCCCCAAGCCCTTAAACGTTATATTTTTTCAATTGTTAATACAGTGTATAGCAGATCATTACTCTAATTTTAATGTACAGGGTACGCTGTGTCAATTACTAGCTGCTCCAAATGTGTCCAGCTCCCTTTCCCCCCGGATTCAGAACAGAAGGAAAACAGAATGAAGGAAGCCTGGCTTTAGCCCTGCTTTGGACTTAACATGTGGCCTCACTCAGGACCAACACACACCAAACCCAAGGATTCCTCTGACAGATCACCAGAAAAATCTGCTCACATTCTTATGCTCTAATCACAGAAGAGGGTGAGGAAAGAGTCCTCGCCTGATTTGTATTGATCCCATTTAAGGATCTCCAAGATGAAGCTGCATCTCTACCCAGAACAGAGAGATGGCTGCATGTCATGAAAACGTCAGAAGAAAACTAGAAAAGTTTTTTATTTTACTTTTGTTGTTCCACATTTATTTAACCTCTTTGATACCCAATTTTAAATTAATTTTATGTTTTGACATTTACACGTGCACACTCAGCTGTTCATGCCTTCCCTTAAAGGGCTGAAAGAGTACTCTGTTACAATAATACAATCATCATTTATGTTCTACTCCATATAGCAAAATCTTACCTCTTCCTGATTTGGACCTGATTTTGGTTAAGGAAATAGTTCAACCACATTTTATTTTAACGTATGACTCTTGCCCAACAGAAAATGTACCTCTTCCCATCACACAGCTCCACGAGGAAGTGAAAAAGAGTTAGTGTAATACCAGAAAATAGTGAAGCAAGCTTGGTTGAGGCAACCCAAATTACTGAGCACCGATACATTTAGGGGACACGCACTTTAAAGTATCTCATGGAATACTAGTTTGTGCAACATCCACATGGTTTTGTAGCAAAACAAAAGCCAAAGATACTCAATATTTCTTCAAAGTCTCTCATGTTTTTATTTCAAAAAAACAAATAAATGGAGTATTTGATTGTTGACTACCTGGCTGGTAACTTATATATGAAGCTTTGTCCATCTTCCGTCCATACGATCACTTTATCAGCTGACACAAAGTCGCCACCAGTCCAGGTCTGATCGTTTTCACTAGGGACCGAACATAAGAGGGAATAATCTCCAGCATCAAAAACCTGAAAAGAAACAGAAAAGTCTGTTGTCATTAAGCAATTACAGATTAAAGTGCCCAGAGAGCGGCTAATTTTGGTTTCAGTCTAGCCACACTAAAAGCACTCTGAGCATCCTGATCTAAATGTCTGACTGGCAGTTTAACCAGATCAGCTTCTACAGAGAAAAGCAGCCAGGTGTCGTTCCTCTAGCTCGCCTTACCCTCCAGTACTTGGAGCACACTACCAACAACGACCGCTGGGTAAACCCGCAGAAGGAAATGCTCTGACAGTTTTGACAATAAATAGGTTTTGACTCCTCTTCAAACACTGGTGTTGTATCCTAAACAAACAAACAAAAATCAACAATAAATTAACGGCATTTTATTCAAATTTAGAACTCTGAAATTAAACAGAGGCATACTACCTTCCGTAATAACAACATCTTCAAAAATGGCATTTCTTTATGGTTTTAAATTTGCTCAAGTCAAGAGCTTGTCAGTGTTTCTGTAAATTTTAACTGAAAAAAAAAATACTTCTGTTTTATTTTGATACTCCTATGGGTATATCCTATGTTGAATATCAACTGTCCTGTGAGAGTCAAGTCTGCAAACTGTCACAAGTACCAGGGTAGCACATATGCAGCAGAGCAGAACTAGAGAAGTGATAGGTAAGAAACTGACCTGTAGGGACAGCCAAAAGTGACGCCAACAAGAGGTTATCGCTTTTATTTAGCGAGCGTATGTATATAGCCATAATCAGGTGCAAGTACCAACCAGCACGTCAGCGGAGTCAGAGAGCTGAACTGCTGAACACCTGAGCCTGTTCCCTTCCTCACATCAACCAGCATGATCATGTCTCAAAGTTTCCAGCTGTCGACCGACCCCTGGCCAGAGGTTAAGCTTCAGCCACTGCTGACCACGTTCTTCTGAGATCAGTCTAGCACTGTCCAATAGCACAGGATCTTCACCATTTGGCCAAACACCCTCTCCTGAGTCTGAGTATCAGACGGGTCTATCACATCGGTGCTGAACCTTGATTAATCTGGGCCCACCCACAGCAAAGCCTTCTCTTCTGGTTGTGTTGACAGTGGTGACTGCCAAGCTGTCCAGATCCAGAACACGCATGAACCAGCTCCCTAGCTAATCCTCCCTTGTGAGCTAATCCTCCCTTGTGAGCTGTCCATCTGATGGACTATCCATCTTCACCCTGACTTGGGACACCCTGAAGGAAGGAGGGACAGCCAGCCATTCATCATTTGAAAATTCTGGCTTACAGTTACAAAAACTTGGCTGAAACAACGCGAAGGCTGCAGATACCCTGCTGCGGGTACAAACAGGAGACCTACAGAAGGACCTATCTGCAATGCCAGCTGCTTTAACCCATTTCACAGGGCTCTTCGCTTTCACAAAAAACCTTATTGAGACAGGGCAGAGCAAATCAGGACAGCCAGGCAATGAAGGCAGAAGTGGGGACTCGGACATCCTAGATCACAACTCCTTACTCTGTTATAGATCTCTGGCAATACAGTATTTTCCCGAATTATTATTTCCTCATCTTCAAGGTGGGCAATAAGCACTCTGTGCTACACAGACACCATTGAAGTGCTCAGACAGCGTGACCACCACCCCAGTCTGAAACTGAGAGTCTCTACACAGAACAACCTGCAGATCGAAATCAGATAACAAGAGAACACCCAGCTGATTTGTTTTCTCGCTCACTTTGAACTTAGAAACATGACAGAGGCCACGTGATAGGAAAGGGACTACGCTATTTCATGAGGCACCAGCTGGCCAACTTCCAAGGAAAACCCAAACACGCTGGTAGCAGTTCTTATCCTACTGCTCCTCATATAAAGATCTGCAAGAGCACGTGGTATCCCCTTTTGTCACTTCAGTCTAACAAATTCCCCGGCTGGACAGATTAACAGTGCCCAGTTAGTATCATCACTGCCAATGAACCACCTTGCACCCAGACACCCAAGCAGATTCAGCTCACATTTCATTCTCTGAAGGTTCCCCATGTCCCAAACAGACTAGACTGTAAGCTCCTGTTTAGTTACATCTTTCTGTTTCTTACTTTCATAACAGCCAACACTTTCCATTGCTCACAGCTCCCTTTTTAAGTGTAACTGTGCAAGGTGATGTTAGCTAAAACATTATTAGCTGCATGACAAGGGTTTCCAGAAAACGCTTTGAGAACAAACATAATTTCATCAAATTTGAAACTATGAAACAAAAAAATGTGAATACCCCCTCTGTCTCCTGATGGGGTCAAAAGCACAGAATTCCATTACACTGATCTTCCAAGCTAATGCAACCCATGTTCCTTTTGCATTATAAATATTCTGGAAATAAGCATGTTCATCTGGAAATAAGCATGTTCATCTGGAAATAAGCATGTTCTATGTTAACAAGAATATTTGTATATTAACATCAATCATTACATGGTACAAATAAAAACAGATTTGTAGAAATCAGATATTATCCTACTCTTAATTTTGAAATCAGTTCGCAGAGTCAAACACGAGAAGGATTTGAGTTCTGCTGGTACCCTGAAGAATCAGTAAAGCAAAATTAGGGAAGCTGATTGTCAAATGGCAAAGAGGAAAAAAACTGTAATATCATTAGGTAGCTGGAAGAACAGGAAAGCGCATTAATAGAAGCTCTGCCTTCATCACAACAGGAAATATCATTAATTCAGAAGCCTTTGTTTACCTGCATCCGACTAACTTCAGAGGTTATTATCCATACTTTCAGGATGCCAGTCACTGAAACTGCTACAACAGTATCCTCTGGGGAGAAACAAACATTAGACTGATAAGTATAAGGACGTCTTCATTTTGTTGTACACTTGTACATATCCAAGTACAAAAATATACCGAGAGTACCTCAACATTACAGTTTATCAAAACATTCCTGAAGTGTTTGCTTCAAAATCAAACCTCTCTTTGCAAAGTGGTATTCCAGAAGCACATACACACACACAAACACAGATTCCACGGTTTTAGTCTCATTCCCATCTCTCTTAATTAACACGAGGGCTTAAATTAAATGGGAGGAAGGGAAGTCACAGTGGTTTCCAGTACTGCTGTCGGACACTGCGGGTTGTCCCATCGCTGTCCCTGAAGGAAGGGGCTGTTCTGCCAGGAGGAGGGACACGCGGTGCCTGCCCGCAGCAGCCCGCGAGGACACGCCGGCGCGGTGGGGAGCACGCCCCAGCTGTACAGCTGCCCAGGCATCTCGGGGCAGCGGCTTCCCAAAGCGCATCCCTGCGGAAGGACTCCATTAGAGTCATAGCCTCCACAAAAAACAAAGTATATGGAGTGCTAGACAAACTTTCGAGACACTCCTGTTTCTACCAGACTAGTCTGGTGCAAGGCCAAAACCCAAGGGGTAATTTCTTGATAACAAGATAAAAAGGATTACAAAAGAAATAAAGGCAGTATCAGGAAACACGTAATACCAGAGTTCACTTCCAGTTGTTCCAGCAGCTTAGATGTTGTGGGGATAGCAACTGAGCTTTCCCACTCCAGGACTTTGGGAATCCTCAGTTTACCAACTGCTGGCAGCCTTAACTCCAGGTAAAAGCCTCTCCTTTTGTCAGGACCTTCTTCCTTAGTGTTTCCCAAACCTCCAAGGAATCACAGTCTCCACAACAGGACAACCCGAACGAGCCACCTCTCTCCCTCGGCTGCCAGAATTTAAAGCCTAGCAAATTAAGACAACCTAGCAGAGCAACACAGATGCATGGACAGGTATCGCTTCAACCCATGTCAACGAATCCACCACTGAACCTGAGCCTACTCCCACACCTCTCCACTAAATCGACTGTCATCACTTTTAGAAGTTCCTCCCTCTACAGTCTTCAGGTGTTTTAATCCTATTGTGTACTTTAATCAGCACATTCCTTAAACACATTTCCTATAATAACAGCTTTGAAAATGTTATGACAGCGCTTTTTGTAAAGCTATTAATCACATGAAATACTCGTGCACATATAGATCTTGTCAAAAGTTACAATGTATAGCTTGCCAAATGATCTCTATGTGTATGTACACTACACGTCACTTTAGTAACGCAGATGACAGCCTTAGCATTTAAAGTTCTTGCACCCCTTCCTTCACTCTTGTGCCAGTTTCCAGGCTCTCGCTGTCAGAGCGCTCTCCAGAACTCTTCTGCAATTCTCTTAGAGAAAACAAGTTATCACCCTAGTGGGATGTGCTTTTATGCAAAAGAAAAAAGAAAAAAAAAATTAAAAAAAAAAAATCACTCTTTCTGCAAGAAGGTTCCTTGTCCTTCAGGTTTCAGCACACACACACACTGAAGATGACAGAACTGAATCCATTTCATAGGCGAGCCTGGATCCTGCCGAGCACGCACACTCAGTGATTTGGCTAGATGTTAGGTTCTGCTCATGAGAAAGCAGTTATATTTTAGCCAGAGTCAGAACTCCCATCTGACAGAACAGCAGAGACAACACTGCATAGATGTCAACCTAGCCTATTTTTCAGGGACTACAACCAACCATGCATGCTTTGCTTTTCAGAAAGGTTAGTGCTTGCTGGGTGTTGGCCAAGATCACAAGAAGCAACATTCCAGTTCCTCCCCAGGTTCTTGAAAAAGTCGAAAACAGTGTTTCTCTTACAGCCAGGCAAAGCCATAATAAAAGCAACAAAAATAATTACCTTGTGTTCTATTGGATCGAATGATAGTCATGGAGCTGATCCAGTCAGGAGATATCTTTGATAATAAAGAATAAAGAACTTCAAGGCTGGTAGCATCCACAACAAGAATTTCTGGATAATGTCCATGGCATAATAGCCTCCCTTCTCGCTGTGTCCCAACTGTAAACTGATAGAACTAAATGGATAGAAACAAAATACAGAAGTTACACGCCATGTGAGGCATCGATTACTTCTTTTTTAATCACAACCATAAATTTGTAAATATATTCTAATGCCTGTATGTGTAAAAATGACTACTCTGCATTGATGAGGAGAGAGGGAGCTGTTATCTTCCCAAGGGAATCCTTGTCCTGCACACCCAGCTCCCTCAGCTGATGGAAACCTGCCTCAGCCTGCCCTGCTAGGCTCATCCTCACCCTCCCACCTCCCCTGGCAGTTTGCCTCCAGAAATCATCTCCTTTTCCTCCCTTCTTTCCAGCCTCTCTCATTAATCGTGATACATTTTTTTCAAATCCTGAAGCACAGCACATACTTCCAGCTCCGGGGCATTTGATGATACAACATAAACTATTTATGACACACTTCAGTATGCATGCAATGCCATTAATAAGCTTAAAAAGAAACAAAAAACTGCCTTGCTTTGATAACTGATCTATAGTCATCCACACTTCGCAGTATAGAACAGGACCTCTGGAACATATGCAAGGTACTAACCTGTATGCCAGTATGTGTGCAGGCTAGTTTAGTAAACTCTATGCACCTCCCATCGTTCACGTCCCACAGGCACATCTCCCTAAAATATAAAAGGCAGACTAAAACTACATGGAAACTACTTCAATCTTCCAAGGCTTTACAAATCATTTACATTGGGGAAAAACTTAACCATTGGTTACTGACTATTCGAATTATATTTAGATAAAGGAAACTCAAAATCCACTTGAATTTCCAGTCCTTCTATCTGAATCTACACAACCTCTTCTTCCCTACAAAGGTAGAGGAAAACCAGTGAAATGCCAAGGCTCATCACAGACTCAGCCCAAAGCAGAGGATAGGAAGGAGAAGAGGTGGGTGGGAGTTATGGATGACAAAATTAGTTGGCTCCAAAGCTTTGGCCTATAATTTATCAAATTGTGTATCTTTTCAATAAATTAGCCCAAAATCTAGGCTACAATGTGAGTGTACAAAGTACATTTCACCAAAAAGTTACGGAGTATGACTTTTATTCCTTTGAATTACCTGACGGAAATCCCCATTAATGTCAATCGCATGAGAAATTCTTGCCCCTTCTGCCCTCTAAACAGTTGCTCCAATTAGTAAATAAAACCTCTTAAAACAGTAAATGTATTTCTGATGTATTTTTTCTTAAGGATAAAAATCAAACACTGCAACAGAAATACCGATAAATTGTGTGACAAGTTTCCAAGTTTCAAAACATGTACTGGGCATAATTTCCTGCCAACAAGGTGCAACTCCAGCTTGCTTCCACTCCAGAAACAGATCTTGGATAAGCAGACAAAAAGGAGCAAAACTCGGATCTACCGTCAGCTGAATCGACAAACTCACACGAGAAAAGAGCTGATGGAAAGCACAGAAGTGCCTTGGCTGAAAGAAGCAACGTCACACATCTCATCGCCCATCCAGAGGTAAATCACACCCAGTGCTCCACACACTGCTTTCGTACAACTGTGCAGCGTCCGGCCACCGACTGCCAGGGTGCAAGAAGCGACAGAGGAAACCCCCCAGGACCTCGGGCACTTCCCCAGGCTCCTTTCAGGCCATGAACCCAAAATTCACACCACGCTCACTATCTACAGTGGCGAAGTCCCATCATTTGGAATATCTATAGACTACAGATTAAGTAAAAAAATACCGTGTACTGTGATCTCTCCTCCACCCTCAATTTCCGTTGTTTAACAGATCTGCATATTAATAAATCCCCAGGAAACTCACCCGCTTTCTGATGCGCTCACTATATACTGCTTTTCACTGGAAGCAGAGGCCTTTGACAAACAAGTAATTGAGGCTGTATGACCAAACAACAGAGCTCTGGGATTAATCTAGAATCAGGGAAACAAAACGTGAAGTAAACATAACATAGGCACTATTACTTCACCAGAACATACATATTTCAGATTTCCATTTTAAGTATTACGCAAACATATGTGTTAATGTATATACACAGACACATTCAATTAGCATAGCAGCAGATATATAATCTTGAAAGCGTTTGCAGAGAACTCTGCTACACTATGCAAAAAAGAGCTTCTACCTAATACTGTAATGCAAATTTGTGAAAAAATGCATTTTGCATCAAACTCGTACTATCAATAATTTTAAACCCTGAATGAAAAAAATGTGTTTTACTGCAACAATAGCCTCCCCCCAATCAAGTACAGTTCATAACACTGTACATTCATAAAGAAGTTTACATAAAGCCCATGCACAGATTAAAGATAAAAAAGATGACTGCCCTTTGTTTGTCCTTTCTAGAAAGGACCAGTCACTTTCTCACATTCCTTCTTTTAAATACACCAGAGATAAACAGAATTTATGGGGGTAACTCACAGACACTGAGATTTTTAGGTTTTCAGTACAAGCTTTTCCTGAACTGCTTTTTTTACAAGAAAGGATTGTTTTGCTATTCCATTCGAAGAGTTTAAAACTCTTTCTACCAAGGCAAACTACAGGATGACATTCAAAATAGACACTAGCAGATTTCAACTCTAGGGCAGTCACTGGCATAAAGCAATTCGTCATCAACCTTTATCTCTGCCACCAGCCTTTTTTCCCTTTCAGTTTTCACAGAAAAAACCCCAATGGTTGAATAAAATAATAACTTGAAAAAGTTCTCCAAGTACAGTCCTCTGATCACTGGAATCTGTTTTCACAAAACAACATGAAGCAGCTAAACTTGAAAGTAATGACTCGTCCAGAGCAGCTCCAGAAAAGAGGAAGTAATTGCTAAAAAAAATTTCTGCAGAAGCAGCAAAGTTCAAGAGCAAAAATGTCTCTAATCTGAAATACCCACTACGGGAAGCATGTAGTGTCACATCCAGGCCTTGTGAGAGAGAGGCAGACAGGACAAGCAAATGGGGTGTAGAAAGAGCTGAAGACCAGAACGGAGACTACAATATCAAAGAATAAAATCACACTGGCAACACCAGTACATACTTGAAACACAGAGAAAATTACGGTCATGCAGACTTTCGTCTTACCTCTAAATCTAAGGACAGGTCCCAGAGACATATTTGTCCGTCGTGGCAGCCCGTGACGATCATTGAGGCGTCCTCCATGAGCAGCAGGGTGGATATGCAGTGCGTGGGGGCTTTCCGGCCCCACAGGACGATGGGCAGGACAAGGCTGTTCCCCGCCATTTTGCTTTCACACCTGCCAATTTAACCAAGATAATAAATATTACATCTCAGCAGATATGCCATTCCCGCACTTCGCACGTTCTCCTCACAAAACCTTAAAGTATTAGTCCAAAGCGACTTCATAAACGTTTTACACAAAAGACACATAGTCACTCTGTGTGCCATTCTTCAAATAGAATACTGTATACAATCATCTCTCATCAGAGAATGCATTATTTTCATATATGGATTAAATAACATTCTTTAAGAGTCACTGGAACAGTACAGTGAACTGTGGTAGTATTATAACTTCACAGTTTGGATTTCTTGCACATTTTGCAAAAGACGTTTTTCAAAGTGGCATTTCGCTACACGTATAAGCACTTTCACCACGAGCACCTCCCTAGGCACACAGGTACTTTTGCCAAAGTCATTCCTTTGCTGGGAATTTTGAAGTAACAAACGCTTTAAGTCCCAGGGCTACGGCAGCTACTACATGCCTGAGAGTAGAGTTCATCCTCATTTGCTAATGCAACCACCTTTAGTCAAATATAGGCTCCGGAGCTTTCCACGGGTGACTACGTGCTTTTCAAAAATACTGTTCTGTTAGGACAGTGCTACAGGGACATCTTTTTTGCAAATGTGTATTTATGTCGGAACATGTAGTATCCTGCATCAGCTGAAATTAGAGGCAGAAAACCGTTTTAAGGTTAATGCCATTCCCTAATTCATACTCTTGCTCTGATAGTTCACACCACCTCACACACACAGCTAAAGAGGCTAACTAAGCAAACAAAAACTAATTAGAAACAGCCTCCTTAAAAGCATATGTTAGTTTCGAACCTTTCAGCTTCTAGTTGCTAAGCCCAAGTAGTAAATATTTTCAGTGTCACCTTTCTAATACTGGTGGCTTAAGATTTACTTCTACAGCTTGCCTTCTACAGCAGGCAGAGCCACAAGCAAGCAAAAGATGCTTAGACAGGGTGATGGAAAAGGAATTAGAACATGCAATCTCAGGAGACGTGGTTTGAGGGGAAAAATCCTCACTAGAATTATCAACACTATTTAGAGCTAAAGCAAGCTAGGAAAGGAATAAATACAGCAAGTACAGATTATTTCTTATGCTCTCTCATTTCTCTACTGCTTCCACCCACCAGGAGCTGGATCCCAAACCAGAACGGAAGGGCTTTAGAGACCGAGACTTGACAAGTAGGCACTGAATTATTTCTGTGACCCCCTGCTTCACGGCACTGCAGGATCCATGCTGTCATCTTCTATTCAATAAAGGTTGCATTTTTATTTATTCTGCATAAACGCTGACAGTCTCACGTAATCCAGTCATTTTGATGCTGATGATTTTGTGACAATGGACACCCCTTCTCCCCTCCCCAGATTCCCCAGGACCCCATGCCCCAGCCAGCTTTAAGCTGCCCAGTGAGCCCTTTCCCTGCGGACCGACCTCAGCTCCCACCGACGGGGACGCGTGGCACAGCACAGCGGGCATCAAGCCTGGTGTTGTGCGAGCTCTGCTGCACTGATGAAACCCAAACAAGAAAAAAAGCCCTGCAAATAAAACTCCGTGGCACTGCAGCATGACTTTGGGCAAACTTGCTGGTTCAGCAGATTCGACAAGTTTTGTCAAGTTCAGCTGTGGACCCAAAACGCCTTTATTTAAACAAACAAACCAACTCAATTTGTATTGAAATAGAAAGCAACAAGGGACCAGGCAGGTACCCCAACAGCGGGCTGCTGAGGAACTCCGGTAGCACTACATGTGCTTACGCAGTATCTGCATCAAGGCCTGCCTGGCCACGGTGCTGTGCAGCCTGCTGTAGGTGACCCTGCTTGGGCAGGGGGTTGGGCTGGGTGACCCACAGAGGTCCCTGCCAACCCCGACCATTCTGTGATTCTGTAGTTCTGATCACCATGGTTTGCCATACAAACTAGATCCTGGCCATTATCCAACGAGAAATAGATGCAACACTATCTTTGTAGCAATGTTTATTATCTTAGGAATATATTGACACAACTGACATGGAGAAGTTTTCATCTGTCACAAAGCCAAGACTTTCTTGGTGACTGGGAAACAGAGAACAAAGGTGGCTGAATCGTAACTTCAGAGAGAAAGAAAACCTCACAGAAACTGAAGCTGTAGTAATAAAACACAGTTAGGAGGATTAGCGTAAGATTTAAACACCAAAACAAACCACTGTTTTTGTTAGAAACATTCCGAGCTTGCCAACCACTTCAATGTTTCCACAACGTAAGATCCTCGAAGCTGAGGTTGCGCACACTGAGCTTGTCAGCGTAGCGTCAGCGCTCCGGCTGGGCAGGGGCCGACGCAAGCAGCAGCGCTGGGGGCTGCCTGCACCCCTGCCCGCTGCCCCCCCGCCTGCCTGCACCCCCCAGGGCAGGGGGCACGACAAGGTCCCGCGCAGGAAGAGGAAACTGCAAATACAAGACTTTCTTCTGCTTTCCAGGTAACAGATTGAGCTCATGATTATTCTGGATATCCTTTGTGGGTATACCCTGCACTTCATAAATAAAAATGCTGGAATTTAAGTTATATTTCAATTGTACCAATGGCTAATCTATATAAGACGTATGCAAGACCCATTCCAGTTACTATTACACTCTCAAACAACTGAAAAATTATATGTTTAACTATGAAGTAAAGAAAATATGCCAGAATAACTGCTATTTTCTTATTGGTCTCTTATTCTGGATTTGGAGTTGTAAGAGTTGCTCTACTACGCAGCGGTAAAAGTTTGAGTTATGGAAAACTATTGCTTGGAGCATTTTGTGATAAATGAGTGGGCAAAATGGTCGTGTGAAATAAATAAATGCTCCTTATGTATTATCTTGTAGAGGGTTATGTTCTGAACTTACCATAGCCCAAACCAGAGCAGAATTTCTGATTTAGAGGAGTATAAACACAACAAACACAGGGAGGATTCATTCAAGAAATTTTTCAAAATGCATATTTTGCTGTCTTTCTATAGATACCTATCATAGATACATGAGCAATCCAGCAATATTTGCATTTGTTCACAGATGTGTCAACTTATTTTACAGCATTTCAAAAGAGGGAAAAAAATTCTGAGTTACGACAAGCAAAAAAAAGTAAAGGTCATCCTGACTGTAAGCCACGCTCACTACAACTCCACTTCCCCACTGCGATAACCGCAGGTCCCCTCCGCGTCCCCGACACCCCGACCAGACAACGGCCATGGCTGTAAGGAACTACCCGGGAAACGAGGAGACTCACACTGACCCCCTGCCCGGCTGCTGCTGGACACCACGCCACAGAACAATCCCCCCTGTCCTCCTGCCAAAGCAAGGACAAACACCAGCTCCAGGTTTCTACGGAAGCTGTGGGAATTTAATTCCATAACCTGCAGGTCCACTGAAAACTATCACACGAGGCTTAGTGCTTCCCCTTGGAGACAAACTCCCGTTTCATATAAACACGGGCAACCACAGAGATCTTGCCTGCATCAACCACAAAGTTGACTTTTCGATCTTACGTTACCCTGGCCATCCCCAGTGGTGACTCCCACACCCCAAGAAGTGCTTTCCGCATCAAAAACACCTTCCGTTTCAAAACTTTGGTTTTTACTATACTTCCAACCTACGTGATTCCACAGAGTTCAACACAGATTAATGTTAGCTCTCATCTACATAAAAATTACAATGCAATTTCTTCAAGAAAGTAGTTTCTTTTTAGACAAAGGCTGCCTATGCTCCTACAGGAAGCAACTCTGCAGGCAGAGAAATCGAACCTGATAATGTACATGGAAAAATGGGGGAAGGGAAGACAGCAAGAGCCGAATAATGCATAGCTAAGTATTACAAACTGTACAACAGCTCACAGGGCCAGCTGGACGTACCAAGCCTCCAACGTCCGAAAAGCAAGAGATGCATTACAGTTTTTCACAAAATCAGTACGATCAACATGGTAATATCACTTACTACAAAGTGCCACTTTATGCCAACTCACTTCTTCCACCCAGCTGGACTATCTCTATTACCAACTACTTATTTTATTAAGTGTTATTATTTAATGAACAAATATAAAGACCAACAATCAAACACTTAATCAACATGCTACAAGGTACCCTGGAATTAGCTGCTGTAAAACATGCCTGTAAACGTAGTGTTAATTGTTATGCAACGGTAGATCAATTGTTCTGTCTGCATGACCACAATACAGAACTGCAGAATAATTTAGAAAATTTACAGAATACAGTGACCTTACTGAAGAGCTACGATTCTAAAAATACTTGATTTATAGTGAAATGATCATAAAAATATAGTGAAAACCAGAAATAAAATGTCTAGATGTACTACAAAAAACAGTCAAAAAAACCCCATCAAAATGAATAAACAAAACGACCCATTTAACTCCTTCTCCACCCACTTGTGAAATAAAATGAAAGGCACGCTGGGAAAGGTGGGGAGAGATGGAAATTTCTTTCCTTTGTATATATTATAGCACTCGAATACCCATCAGAGTACACATCCTTCACAAAGCTTTCTTCCCTCGCTACCTGCAAAAAGCTCCCTTCGGCAGCTCCACTACCGTGGATGGGAAATGCAGAACTGAGCCCAAATGAATCCCGACAGACGCCCGGCCGGCAGCCCCGCAGGTAACGCACTCCAAGCACCCCTCTCGCCCCGACCAGCAGGCACCCGGCTCGCAGGGAGCTCCAAGTACTTGTCTGACCACACCGCCACCACGGCTTATTTCATGACAGTAAATAATATTTGATCAGTGTAATCTATGAACTAAATTTTAATGATGAATCAAGCAATCCATCAATAATGTCAGAGCTCAAAAATCTAGGGGTAAAAATGCTGATAAGGAACATAAAAATCTCTCTCATTCCTCTCATCTCCTCCTGCTCACAGTTCAGGGACCAAGGCACAGTATTTACCCGTCACCTGCTTGTTTTGGTAATGCAAACGGCTGCACTTTTGAACAACTCAAGAATGTCCCTAGCAGGGCACAAAATTGAAATTGTTACTTGAAATACTGCAGTCAGTTTAAATGCTATTCCAGACTACTTATAAACACTGTAAAATCGGCAGCACTATAAATACATACTGAACAAACGGAATTTTCAAAACAAATGCAAAGTGTATTACAACATGCAAATATACTAGCACATACAAGTAACCCAATGTATTTTACATTTCCATGCAGAAAAATGTGAGAGAAAGCACTGAAAACATTAACAGCAAAATACTTTCTAAAGCACTACAGATATTCACATTTCAAAACTTTCCTCCAAGAGAAACAGAAATCCTAGAATATTTCATACCAATCATTAGGAGAGAGAGCAAAAAGAAAAACTACCTCTTTCCTTCTAGTTTTTTATTATGGTACCGCAATGCCTTCATTAAAAACTTCATTTTCAGAAAATACCACAAGTTCATTTTAACAGTTCAGGAATTCAGTCTACAAAGAACAACCCTCCTCTATCACTAGCAACCACTGAATGGATCCCCTGCAAAAAACAAAACTCACTTATTGTCTGTAAACAATCAATAATTTTTTTACATCAATGATGACAAACTACAGCAGCAAATAAACACTGTACCATTGACAAACGGTCAAAAAGCACACAGTGAACCATTACAAATGAAATCCCATGTTTTAGTTATCTATACCTCGCTAAAATAAACTATTTCTGCAGAAAAGGGAACTGGAACTTTGAACTGGAGAATGGAGACACCAAACTGAGGAGAGTTCTTCCCGCTTAATAGCCCTCTGACTTCTTTGTGCCTGTTAAGTTTTGCTGTATCACTTCCACAAGTGCCAGAATCCCAGTTTCCTTCCTCCAAACACCCAATAAAAGAATGAGTTACCGTTACTGTGGGTATGTAGGGGGGTGCGTGTGTATACGTATATTATGTACAAAAGCATGCTTGTATTTATTTTGCTTCACTCTCAAATTACTTCTCTCAAAAGAGACAACAAATGCATGGATGCAGGGATGTGGGAAAAGTCCTTCCCAAAAAGACTCGACAAAAGCAGAGGCTCTCTTTTGTTCCCTGCCCCACCACAAAGGATCTTTTCTCTTCCTAACATTTGCTTTTTC
>Ga0065711_1007048_pt1 | contig 28619 bp, 19 predicted proteins | sample Hoacrofraction12_FD_59098 | JGI IMG/M metagenome (GOLD analysis project Ga0065711, IMG submission 59098) | Hoatzin crop microbial communities from Cojedes, Venezuela - Epithelial fraction 12 v2 (version 2) | ecosystem: Host-associated > Birds > Digestive system > Esophagus > Crop | place... | reverse complement strand
CTGCTCCAGCATGGAACCCCCACGGGGTCACAAGCCCTGCCAGCAAACCTGCTCTACCATGGGCTCCTCTCTCCATGGGTCCTCAGGTCATGGCAGGAGCCTGTTCCAGCGCGGGCTCGCCACAGGGTCACAGCCTCCTTCAGGCATCCACCTGCTCCTGTGTGGGGTCCCTTCCACGGGCTACAGGTGGAGATCTGCTCCACCGTGGACCTCCATGGATTGCAGGGGCACAGCCTGTCTCATCATGGTCTTCGTCATGGGCTGCAGAGGAAAACTCTCTGCTCTGCCATCTGAAGCACCTCTGGCCCCTCCTTCTTCACTGACCTTGGTGCCTGCAGGCTTGTTTCTTTCACACCGTCTCACTCCTCTCTCTCAATTGCTGTTCCACTGCAGTTTTTTTTCTTCCTCTTCTTTATTATGTGATCCCAGAGATTCTACCACCTTTGCTGATTGGCTTGGCCTTGGCCAGCGACAGGTCCTTCTTAGAGCTGGGTGGCACTGGCTCTGTCAGAAATGGGGGAAGCTTCCAAGAAACTTCTCACAGAAGCCACCCCTATAGCCCCCCTGCTACCAAAACCTTGCCATGCAAACCCATAACAGTAAGAATTTGTAATAGAACATCTGATGATTTTTTGCTGCAGTATGTTTAAATGCCAAAATTAGTGATCCTGGCCTTACAGCTGTAGGTATTGTGCTCTCACGTAAGAAGTGAATGCAAACATGTATAGAATAACTTTCAAAAAATGTAATTAGTGCTATACAATCGCACTCTATATCATGCTTTACAGCCTTCTCCATCCAGATTTGGCAAAAAGCCTTCTGCCATAAAAACCTGGCTGTAAATTTGAGGCAATCTAATAAATGATTAAAGTAACTACCTACCTTAATGCATTTGTTAGAAATTAAATATTTTACTGTGAGAATTTCTTGTTTGATTTTCCAAACAGATTCTCTGTGAGAAAGGCCTATTTTCAGACAACTGATGGCTGGGTTTGCCACAGTTCCTGCCCTCTGTAGCTTTTATAGTGGTCAAAATCCTGGAAGAAATGGATGGATGGAATCAACCATAACCTGAAATGATGAGAGGAAAACGAAGAGAGGGAGTTTCTGCATTCATGCAGCTTTTACTCCATTGTGTGATCCACGGTACATGGGGTACACAGGGGAGTGGTAATGGAAAGGCTGGATTCCCTATTACCCTTCCTTCTGCCTCTCCCCTGAGGCAAATCTGCTCCTACAACACATTTCATTGCTCTAATGACCATTTTTCAATGTGTATAAAGCATTCTCTATTTATACCATTCCAGTCAGTATTTGTGGTACAAGAAAACTTAATTGGGACCTCCAGTGCAATTAATTCATAGATCTAATTCCAGTGAGAAAGGACAGTAACACAGGACTGACAGGGAGTCCTACGCAGCTGTGAATGATGAAAGAAGAATGCTACTTGTAATATGCTGACACTGTACAGAATTAGACTTTGTGTTCCCCAGTAATAAAATGTCTTCTGGGATGAAAGGCAGACATTTTGGGTTAGTTAGCTCCTATTTAATTACGTGGCTTGCAATGTAAAAGGATTTATTGAAAGGATTCAGAAAGGGAGAGAAATGGAATGGACTCATACATATTATCTTTTATTCTGAAGTTTCATTATGCAAGTACTAACGGATCTCACCAGAATAAATTCTGATTAAAAACTAAAAGTGCTTTCATATTTTAATTAGTATTAGACAATATTAGGGAGTCCACAACTTCCCCTGAAAATCTCCAGCACTTGATTTTTTCTTGCAGTAACTGGATGAAATCCAAAGAAACCATTACATGTTACTCGGGATTTAGCCCATATTTTTCTCCTTATTTTTAAGCCTAAAGTTTTTCATGTTGCATTTAATTTCATTATTTTTGTCCTGATTGCTATTTTGTATGATGTGAGCCACTTTGCCAGTGTCCTCAATGAATCCAGTTTAATTGATTTCAGACCATTTCTCCAATGTATGATGAGTAAACTGTTGTTTTAAATTTTATTCTCATTCTCCCATGAATTTTCAATCCCTCCCTGCTTTGTGTCATCTGAAAATGTGATTGATGTTCTCTGTATTTCTTCCTTCAGTCCATTCACGGAATCTTTCAACACATATGTTCAACAGCACATGGGATGACCTGAAGTGAAGAAAAATGGACAATGAGATACAGTCTGGGACAGAAATTGTCAGCAAGAAATAAAATGAGAAATCAAGACAATTGGTCTGATTTCTGAAGCATTTTCCTGAACCTCTAGGCAAGATTCATTAGGGGTATAACAAGACAGTCTTGTTGAATTCTTCTTGCTAATAATCCATTCAGTTTTTATTAGAAGAAATTGCATCCTTGGGAGAAGTTCACATCAGAATCTGGATCCCAACTTCATATTGGGTTGATATCAGATGTTCACATATACTGTGTTAATTGAGTCTAACAAAGTAGGACAGATTAAAACAGTGTTAACCATACAGTAATTAAAATAATGTACACAGAGCTTCAGCTACGTGTATGTAAGTGAAGAACTATCTGAAACTTCAACATATCAATATGCCTACCAGATTAAAGAAAAAAAAAGGCCATAGAAGTTGGAATAAATAGCTAAATATGTTGATCCTTTTTCTCTGTATAGTTACGGTTTTCAGATAAACCATTACTTGCAGATAAATGTTAATATTTTTCAAATGCCATCAAATTGTCCAGTGATTGCTATGGTGACAGAAAATCAACCTGTCATAAATAGTGAACAGTTGAAAAAAGAATAAAAAGGAAATTTATTCTTTTTTCTGAGCTCCTAACTAACACTGTGGAATAAAAACAAAGTATATCACAGCATTTTTTTCATTACGTTCTTCTCTATCGAGTCACTGGGTGTGAAGGATTAGTACTGTGGTATTTGGTAGCTGTTGGCTATGAGACTTAAATTTCACTTAACACAGCGCAGTCTGTACCTAGCACAGTAACCACACATTCATTAACCGCAGGTTTAGGTGTGTGCTGTTAGATACAAACGTGTATACAGCAAGGGAATGTATTTAATTCCAAGCCAAGGAAACATATATTTACTTGTTTTGTACTAGACATATTCAGCAAAGTATTAGACTGTATGGATTATTCTGTAACTACTGGACAGGGAAAAACAGATGATAGAGAGCTGTTTGTCCCCTGGGACTGCGAAAGAAGAGCTCCTCCTTTAGCAGCGTACTGCTGTTTTTTCTCATCCCAAAGTTATTCAGCTATTCTTTTTCTAGTTATAACCAGAAGACTGAAACTACATCTAGAAAATACTTTGTTTCATTGAAATTCTCTAAAGCTTGAAAATATTGTGGCTGACTGTCACAAGTAAGATGTGAAAAAGCCAGTTAGAGCATGTCTGCATACTAATCATACTAAACTATACATCAGTCTGTTCGTCCCTTGGGAGCAAGTTAATGGCACAGCCCAAGATTCACCAGATCCAGCTGCAGAACCTTACCTTAAGAATGCATCGGACTGGTGGAAGACCGTGACCATTTTACAGTCTGAGTTTGCCTTGCTTTTGACGAATTTCAAATGCTCATGCAAAATTTCTGAAAACTTAAACAGAAAGGCAGCAAAGTTTCAACATAAAATTGCTGGATTCATCATTTACCATAAAGATGAATGAAGACTCACTCTGAATGTCTTAAGGCACAGGGAGAGAAAGCACTGGAGTCTGCCACGAAAACTATCATGATGGGCACTGTTGCAAGAAGAATTTTTTTTGTACTGGCAATAGTTCTGAATAACAATGAACATAACAAATAGGGCCAATCAGGCAGTGTTGTCAGGCCCGCAGTCCCAATAGCTCCTCAGATATGGACTAATTATAGTCTAATGTTTATGGCTCATGCTTCAGTGCTGTGTGTATAACCCAGCTGCTTTCTGCACAGGAGCTCTGTAGCAACAACAGCTTGAGCCTCCAAGTGCTCCTGCCTGGATTGTGTATTTATTTGAGGAACATTGGAAATGAGAACATAAGTTGCGCTTGGCGAGACCAAAAGTCACCTTGGCTCACCAGCTCATCTCCAACAGACACCAGCAGTGGTGGCCTGGGGAAGAGTGTAAGAGCAGAGCAAGCACATAGTGGTACTTCTGTATATCTCTTTGTCACACCACCACTGCAGGAGAACACTGCAGTTTCCCTGTATTCAGTCTGGGAAGGAAAATTACCTCCATTCTTTTCAAGACCCATATAAATTACAGTTCTTCACTTCTGGATTCATTCCTATGAGAACTTCCCTTGATTCCTTCAGCTTTGAATAGCCTATGGCAACTGATAGAAACTTCTGTGGACCCAGATGTCTACACAAGAGCGATGTTTCTTGGTGAAATTTTCCAAATGCAGAGGATGATTTCATTCACACATATCTAATTTTTTTAAGAACACACTTGGAGGTTTAACTATCATGCCCTGTTTCAAGGCAAGACATGCTGCATTTTTGAGGCTAGTATGGACATGCGTTTCTGAAGTAGCCATGCAATTCTTGGCTACCAAACTGATTTTTTCCATGTTTTATATAGTGAGCAGATTTAATTTACCTAGGGCAATTAATATCTAGACAACATCCTTGTAGAAACACAAAGCCCAACCCGCAAGTGCTGTCAGAAGGCTGGTTCCCTCAGTGGGATTTAAATACTGACTGTATAGTAAACTGCTAGCTATTCCAGAATGTAGTTTATCATAGAAAAGTTCATGTATAACTGAGACCAAATCATTCTAGTTTTATGAATCTTGTTCAGATTGGACTATTTTTTTAACGCTGACTAGAGTACTCTCAATTTCTGAGCTTAATTGTGCATTTAAAAGGAGCAGACTGACTCTATCATGGCCTCAAATTTAAACCATCTCAGAAAGATTTTTGATGTCTTTATGTTTCTCTCTCAGACAATCCCCACAGAGATACTGTGTGATATTTTGCAGTGATTCAGTGAGTCAGTCTCATGTGGTTTTATTCTTTCTTTATTGCAAGCCTGGATCATGAATTCAAATATATTGAAAAGTGTCTTTTAAGATACAACGCAGATAAATAAGTGTCATGACTCTCTTTTTGTTCTGTAAGAATGCCCAGAGATCCTATATAGCTTAGCAGAGAAGTCATTAGTTTATTAAATATCTTTGCATGTTTGAAGTACAGAGAATTATTAGTGCACTATTCAAAATCCAATTGATTTTATGCATATTTTCAAATTTTCTGTTGTGGGATATATAAATATTACTTCCATAATGAAAAGGAAAAGAAGATCATGTGAGCAGTGTTTGGCAGTAAGTAAGGAATTAGCAAAGAAAGAAGTAACAGACAAAAAAAGCAAGTAAGTAAGTGGATAATAGGTTCTATATCCAAACAATCTGCAGACCCAGATCATTTCATGCTATCTTCATCCTGTGAAGTGTAAGTGATACAGATGAACACTATAGGATTGACACGCAATTTAGAAGTCATATCTGAATAACTCATCAACCAAGATTAACAAAAACATTCATCACATGGAACTTTTGTAATCCTATTGTGGTTGTCACTGTAGATCCTCTCTATGCATATATGTATATTACGTGTACACGCAAATCAATAAATTAATGTTATAAAATGAAGTCACAGAAAGGATTACTGAAGATGTACTGAATTTTCTTTTTTATAAATTGTTTTTCCATCCATAATTTTTAAAGGGCAACATGTTCTTCTAACTCTAAGAGATACAGTCAACATGTCTAATTTTAATTTTACAGAACAAAAAACTTGATAATGTGTATTATTTCATTAGTTTATACTCAAGAATCTTTCCTGGAATGGTCCTTTTTGAAATCACAATTGAAAAGTAGGAGTCACATACAGAAGAATGCTAATAACAAAGAACGTAAAAGACAGCTATTGGCCAGTACTAAAGCATAAGTACTGCATCTTGAGTCCCAGAAGAAAGACTTAAGGATTCAATTTTACTTTATCTCCTTTTAAATTATTTGGCCAGATGAACTGTAAGATACTATGCTTCACTCCACATAAACAGATGATGAGTTAATACGCAACACTATGGGATTCACAACCTCATTGAAAGAGATTTTCTAATCAAATGCCAATGTGTGTTATAATTTGCAACTTTGCATTTTTTACTTCTGTATATAAGTATGTAGTACATATGTATATTCTAGAATGTCAAAACAGCAATCACACATAACGTCTAATTTTGTTAAAAGTGCTGTGAATTTAAATTCCTATTGAAATAAAAGGCTTCTCGAGAAACCAAACTGTACTCCATGCAAATTACTGCAAAAACCAAAATTCCATTTTAGAGGCATCTGAAATTATCGTAAGTGGTTATGTACATGATGATAGTTAAATTTTACATATCATGATGCAAAACAAGGGTTTGTATTTTCTAGTCTGTGTGTGTGTGTGTGTGTGTAGGTAAATGCATGCGTAAGTAGCTTGCAGTCTAAACATTTTTGTCAGAAAGGACAGAATTTTTTAAGAAGTAACAATATCACTAAAAAGGTGGAAAGGGTCATGAATCTCATTGTGGACAAATAAGGGGTAAATTACTGAAAAGTATGCATCAATGTATATAGTGATAGCTGTCTCTCAGGAAAGACACCAAACAGGTCAATTCCTTTTAAGGTGGCTAATATCAGTAATATTTCATTAAAAGAGTAATAAAACAACTTCTCATGGAAGCTGATTGACAAAGGTCAGTTTCCACCACCTCACTGTTAATAGGAAAAGGATGTGGATTTACATCTATAGAGCAGTTTGATCCTCAGTGATCCATTGCCTCTATCTCTCTAGAGCAAACGCTTCTGGAAAGAAACGCAAGGATGGCAGCATATGAGAACACACCTGTCCCACGTGGACAAGGGACCTCTCTCTGGTAACTTCATTTTGTTTCTCCTTCTTAAAAAAACAGTAATAACATACAACAAGTAACTGAGAAAAATTAAAAGGGAAGGAGATATTTAGAATATGTCCAACTGGGGTTCAAGGCAAAGAACCTAATTCTTATTTTTAAATTCTGCTTCTATATGCATCTACACCTGTTTTACCATCCACAAAAGCATGGAGTAACCAGAAATTCTCAAGCAGGAGAAAAACAAAAATATAAGGAAGCTTCACAAAGGAATTAACATTTTTAGCAGATTTATATTCTTTTTGTGGTGTCACATTCAGACAACACAGATGGTTCCAAGTCTTTAATTTAGCAGTGTAGTTTTTTCATTGTAGTTTCTCCTAGAGTTACTAAGTTAAAACAAGATGCAATTACATTTGTTACTGGGGGCACAAATCACCCCCATTTTAAACTGTCTTGAAATGAGTGTGAAGAAATCGTGACTGGGGGAGCTGCCTCAAAACTTAGGACCATACTAGACTACTTTGCAAAACACTGCATTATTTTACCAATTAATGAGACTTTGGCTACTAGGATGATACTGTCCTCAGTTACCCTGTCTTGTTTATACAAGGGATATGGAGCCAGGTGGTCAAAAGACAGCATAGTGGTGGATAGTGCTAGCTTCTCTGCTGTGTCTCTCCTCTAGTGAATGAAAAATATTTGAACATTAACAGTGTTATAGCAAACAAGGCGATGAAAGCAAGGGCATATTAAAAACTGTGTGAAGACAGTTCCATTTTCCTAACACTGAATTTTTTGAAGTCTCCACTTTTACCTTCAAATGGCCATATTCTCACTTCTAAAATTTTCAGTTCTCATTTGAAGGGCACATATTTAAAAAAAACTAATCAAAATGAAACTTGTAGTGATATAATTGCCTGGTAGAAGAGCATGAAGAACCTCATCCAAAACTAATGTGGGCTTGAAATGTAAATTTTCAAGGAGGTGATGGAACAGCTCGTTTCGGTGACTGCAGGACTGTGTGAACTTGCACGTGTTTCTACCGGAAAAATGGCCTTTAATACTACTCTTTTCTTCTCTTCTCCTGTTTTTCAGGATCACACATTTCAGCATAGCCATATGTTACTTAGCCACTATAAATCCTCTTCACTCAGGGGTTTATGTGTTTTCGGCACTGCGAACTTCTCAGTCACTCTGAAAGCCAAGGCGCCCACACCAAAGATTGAAGAGAAGGGAGCTTTAAATTGCACTGTATGGCCCAGCTCTATCATAAAGCTTTCACAGTCTCCAGACCATTAATTTAGTGTGGACAAGTGGGATATTAATATACTACACTTGCTCAGTCTAACTACAAAACCATTTGCTGAGTCCTGGTGTCCTAACAAGCTAATAAAAATAAAATGTTTGCAGTCTATCAGTAAAAGACAAGGTCAGTTGCATGTGTCTCCTTTCTTTTCCAGTATTTTCCAAAAGATTATGATAGCCAATAAACTCATAATCGTTCACACATATCCACACAAGCACCTTCTGAGGAGTTCAGCTATACAATGTCCAAGCCACGTTGCATCTACACTATATACTTTGTCTGCCAGATTAGGGTAGTTTCAAATGAGAAAACATTTATACTATTGCTGCTGAATGTGTATTATTTCTCCCCAATAGTGCAACCTTGCACCATTTGTGGAGACATTAATGGCATTAAGTTTGAAAAGAAAAGTCAAATAATAAAGAACATTCTCACAATACTAAATATTACTAAAAAAAAAAGGATTATTGTTATAATTTGAGAATGGGAGATTATTAGATAACATTTAAAAGCAGTGAGTTGAGGCAGAGTTCAGACTCAGGCAGGAAAACTCCCCATGTCTCGATTTCCAGACCTTAGCAGAACTGAGTAACATTCAGAGATAGCAGAACATCAAAACTTACAGAAGTTAATCTAGACAGGAGGATTATAAACTCCCAAGCTCACAACATTAGTCATTATCTGTTCTGAGTTAGTTTCCCCATATGCAGGCTGTCCTTTCATCATGGAGAACATGTTAAATGGCTCTGGGATAGCTGACACCGGACAGCGTTAGCAGCCTGAGCCCCTCTGCCATGACCCTGTTTGTGTGTCCCAGTGCTGATGATGGCTCCCTGACGGACGTACTGTTACTGCTCAACGGCCATTATGGCCCCGCAATCACTTTGGCCTGACTGGATCCCGCACCGAGAATCATCGGTCACTAGCAGAGTATTAATCAAGCTCCTCAGTACCTCTGCTGTGGTGTGAAATCTCCACATTGCACACAAGGAAGTGGAAAAAAAAAATAAAGAGGGAAAAGGGGGAAAAGGGAGGAAAACAGGAAAAGTTGTCAAAATGCAAAGAAGGGAATTGTTAATAAATCAATCATCCTTTAATTTTTTTTCCTTCCTTCCCTCCAGGCTACCGGACCTCACCACCATAATAACTACTGGTTTGTGTCTTATTTGTTTATTATTATTTTGACGTGGTGCCCAAGCGTATTAGTTCTTTCCAAGCTTTCACCTGTGCTTAACGTAATAGTGAATGAAGAGTCATAGTCCCTTCAGCGGTACAGACCCATAGATCAAGGTGAATCGCAGCTCGTACTTTTCATTATGAAAACACTATTGACATGAATTAAGCATCTTCCTCACTTACCAATCTTGCATAATCCGTTTGGTTTATGTTAATTATTTCCTATTTTTATAAGTACATGTGAGGACAAATATTCCTACTTTTATAAATAAGTGTGAGGACAAATTTTAGGCTGTGATGTGTTCTTAAAGCAGTCACTGTGGCTATTTGCTATTCATAATTAAAGACTGACAATTAGTTACCTAAATACCATGGCATTATTTGTGCTTCCAACTTGGAGGACTGAACTATAATAACTGGAGGCAAACCCTTTTTTGGGTCCAAGTAATTTCAATACAAGCATGTTTACCAGCATGATAACTGTTCTGTGTTAATAATAAAATGAGCATTTTCTAGCTTAACCAGGAGTGCACCTCACAGCATTATTCATGTCAGTATGCACAGCCTGTTTGCTCACAGTAAGCTTTCCCGTGACAACAGCACTCCTGCAAAAAGCACTTGTAGACACTGGAGAAGCGACTTTGTGGCTTACTGGCAAAATATTTGTTCTCACTGGGCAAACAGTGCTGCTTCATTCACACAAGAGAAGCTGGGAGTGAAGAGCAGATTTGTTTGCAGGAGAGCAGGCGGAGGTCCCTGCCACCCTTTCCCCAGCCCTGGTATGGGGTCTGCCACTGTGTTGGTTGTGCACCAGGACTGGGGTGGGGAGCGGTGGGTGACAGAGTGGCAGGGTCTTGGGAATGACCCCAAACAACTTTCCCCCCTCCTCCCTGGCCAGCTTTTGCTAGTATTCCATTCCATATTTAAACAATAATCTTGAAGGCCAATCTTGACAGCAAAAGGAAGAGAAGAAAAATCAAAGAAACAGGAACAAACTAATACGTACACCAATGATGCCATGAGCACTGGGACACACATGCTGAAGTAAGGCAGTGCAATGCCACTCGAGTCGGTGACCTCCAGCAGCGAAGGGGAATCTGGCAGATCCCCTTCCCTTCCCACCTCACTTGTACTGCCGCCCTCTGAACTCTTCGTGGCTGCCCACAGCTATCCACATCTGAGCGGGCAAGTGGTCTGAGATAGCTCAGAAGCATGTAGCCAGCAGGCAAATTCCACTGCTTCAAGTCAGTAGGTGTTTGTCTGTGTCTCCTGCCTCCCCTTCCCCCTTTTGGAAAGCATTTCAGTGGGAAAATAACCAAGTCTTCCTTTCACAGTCTCCCTTGAGCACAGAAAGTGAAAGTATTTCTAACCTCTGCCTGAGACAGATGTGGAGAGAAGAAAAACACCTCTAAAAATGGGAGACAAAGCAAATGCTCTGTATCCACATGCATGACAAACAACCACAAAACTCATCAGAGACTCAATCTGGTTTTGAGATAGCTTGTCAGTGACCTGTGGGTGGATGGAGGAAGAATGATTGCATTATTTCTTTATAATTCATACTGAACCTGCAAAAAGTACACTCTCACATTATGCTTCTCTGAACAAAACCTGTCACTAAGGCAGCAGCTAAAAAATAATATGAGAACAAGAAAGACTCCTCACAAATCAATCCTGAAACTAGTTGCTCCCACACTTGAAATGGAAGCTTGTGGCAATGACTAATATATACATATATTCTAAGGACACTTATAAAATATGACAGCTGTACTGTCCTGACATTTAGAAGCAGATGATTAAACAGCCCACAAAAGGGAAACTTCCAGTGCTCTGCGGATCACTAACTTCCTCAGGAAACCCTTCATAATGAAGATCATTCAGGATCACTTTATTGCATTACCACAGAAACTTCTGCGAAAGAGTTATTAGGAACTCAGTACCCCGTTCTTAATACTTTAGCTACATCAGACCATTGTCTGTTCTACAAAGCAACAGACTTAAGGTTCCCTTCCACCTTTTTCTTCTGCTGTTTACACTTATTAGCCCTCTGACTATGAGAAGTCATGTTTAGTCTGCTGTGTAATTATGAAGGGGAGGACATTTCATCTGAGCTGCTAAGAAAAAGCCTCGTAGAACCAAAAAAAAATGACCCAGGCTCACCTGGAATTGTGCTTCACCACACTGAAAAAAGTGCTGACACAGTTTTCTGAGGAAGATCTCTTTATGTAATGACCTGTTCCAAAAGCCGGTGTATACTCATCCTTGAGCATCTACTTCATACTCACCTTAACAGGAAAATATGGTTCATTTTCAGTTTTGCTTGCCTTAACTTGATTTTCTTTTTAATGAATATAATGGGCATAATGCATTAATAAAAGACTATGGAATTGAAGAAAAAATACCACAGCAGATCAGGTCATGTTACAGAGAAAGACCTGGTCCTGATTTCATGAGAGACACTATATTGGGAGAGAAAAGTGCCCAAGAGCAAGATAAATTCCATTAAAAATAGTTCATCTTGCCATGTGGACAGAGAGTTGTTCCCTGATTCACTGGTCTTCAACACTGCAAACTCCTCTGCTGTCAAACACACCTCCCAGAACTTCCCAAACTACTTGAGCAACAGTTTGTCTAAGACCTCTTAGCTTTCAAAGTCAATGTCAAGGACCAGGTTAGAGGAAGGAGAAAGACTTCCAGGGAACAGACTGAAAGTGGAATCAAATCCAAAACAAACAGAGGAACATTACAGCAAAGCAGAAGCCACCAATGATACTGAGACTTGGTATAGCTACTGAGGTAAATATGCGCACAGGTAAGGTTAGCTAGGAATAAAGAGGCATCATACACAGTTTCATTTCTCATTTTAGAAAAACATAGCAAACCTTTGAGCACAGATACTTGAAAAGTATGGATTTATCCCTCTTTGACTAGCAACTTGTGCATCTATGACTAGTAACGTGCAATTTTGAACCTCCCCCATCTCCTAAGCCCAGCCCAGTTCAGGTCATCTGTCGTGAGATAAGTGCATTCGGGATACAAACATGCCCAGAAATTAGTTATACAAAAATAAGCTGAAAATTAATTGAATCAAACACAGTGACTGCAAACCCTTTTTTATCATGCCTGATTTCTTTGCCTTGTGTTGCTGGGCAATGGAGAAACACAAGAAAGGTGAAAAGCATAGTTTCAGATTTTTGTGTGATCATGTAAAACTCTGATCTGCGGAAGAGAGACAAGCTGGGATCACTCTTGGAGCTGAAAATTCCCTGTCTTCTTTCACCTATTTACTCTCATGCTTTCAGAGTGTCCATCTATAGTAATGGAGTTAATAAGAAAACGTGATCTTTGGAAAGGCATACTCTGTTACAAAAACAGGTGTGCTTCTTTTCAGAGCTATTCTCATGTCATTGTTATAATGTTATAATGCCTTAGTCGTTCACAATATGGTGTCTTGCTATATATTTTTTCATTAACATACCCAGGATTCTTGTGAAAGAGTTAGGCAGGGCTAATAAATACTATTTTCCTCATTTTACAGAGGGGAAATGAAGACCAAAGGGTAAAATTTTTTTTTCCTGACTGTATACTGGATTGGTGCTAAAGCGAGGATTTAGAACTCAGAGTCTTGTAACACCAAGATTGTTTCTTCAGCCCATTGCTTCCCAGTACCTCTTCTGAATGTATGAGAAGTGTAGCAACAAGAATGCGCATGAAATATTTTCCTCCCTCAGCTCCTTGCAGCTCCACTGTCTTGTAACATGTAAAACTGACATACACTTTTTCTTTTTGAAGACAAGGTACCTTCCATCTACGAAAGGAATTTGAGCAGTCTAATCACAAAATTTGAGTTATTTGATTGCTTCTCTGAAACCAATGAAGCATGCTTTGAGTAACCATGTTTGAGGACAGATCAAAAATGGCTAAGAGATTTTTGACAGAGTTATCCAATTGAATAATGTCATAGGCAGGGATAAAACAACGAACGTCAGATCTGAAGAGAATTATTCTGAATTACACTTAACTGAAAAATGAAGCTTGGAATGAAAATGTAGAACTATGATGCTATCTAGGGTGTTAAATACTGCTTAATTACTGCCTGTCTAATGACACTATACAGCAACATAGCACAAGACTCTGCACATGTGTTACAATAATCATGTTATCACTTGGTAGATGTATAGATTAATGAATTTTTCAGTGTGCTACGTGCCTGTCTGTTATATCAGGAAGAAAAGACAGCAGTCATGAAGAAAGAGGGTAGAACATAGCGAGATGGTGGGCATGGGGAGCTGCTGTGTGTTTCTGGTCGGAAAGCTGGTGCATAGGCTGAAGGAGGCCCCTCAAGATTCAGGTCATCTTCTCCACTGTTGCCAACAAACACATTATGTAACTCAGACTGCAAATAAACAGGCACAAGAATTATTTCAGGTGTTCTTTTTCATTTTGGATTTCAGTCCTATAGTTCTTTCTTTTTGACTTTACAGTGCTACACGCTAGATCCACAGTGTTTAGCAGTGCAATCCTATTGACTGCATTGTACTTTTGCCTCAGCCTAAACGATCACTCCTTCTCCCTTATTTAACATTAATATTCTTTTTCCCTTCTTCTGTGTAGAAGGAGGAATATGACTGGCTATGCATCTTAGCATATCTTCTATACTGTTCAGGTGCTAGTACTGCTCTCATCAACAGAGTACTTGAACTTCTTCCAGAAGTGTCCCTTGCCCTTCTTCTGAGTCATTCAATAGTCATTAATGTTTAATGGCTAGAGGAATGGGTGAGAAATGAAAGACAGAGAAGCATGCGCAGCAGACTTTGCTCTGCAGAGAAACCTGGTGACCCTTACGCTGTCTCTGGATTTTTTACAGTGCAGCCAGGAAGCCCACTAAATCCTACTTAATGCAAGTGACAATGACTTAGGATAAAGCAAAACAAAACCAAAAAAATGATACAGAATTCTCTTATGGTATTTGCTCCCAAGCTTATCATCATTTAGGCACTAAAGTCTTCTCTAAACAAGATTAAACTTACGATGAGTTCCTTTTCAACACAACGATAAAGTAAAACAGTCCAAATTTTAGAAAAATATGTTTTATTAGGCTTTGCCCCATGTGGCCAGAATAGCGTGCCTTGAAGACTTTCATACTAACTTTCAGGTTGCCCTTGCCTGCTAGGAAAACCTTTAAAATTTAAAGGAAAAAATCATTTGTACATTCTGCAAGCTGAGGAAAGAAATCCTACTTGGTGTGATTTGCTATAATGATAAATTTATCAGAAGCTGTTCATTTTATCTGCTGCAGAACTGCTCTTTGATGACATTAATCTGCAGTAATGATTACAGGAAAGTAATTCAAAGCTGTTCAAAGGGAAAGGTGACATTATGCTTTCCATCTCTTTTCTGAATGCAGCCTCAGATTCTTCAATAAATTACAGATATGGAGAGGAAAAAAAATGGGTTATATGCAGCTGAATATTTTGGGGAATCTGGAAACATGGAGCAGTAAGAGAAATACTTAGACTGCATTTACAATGAAATGTGTTGCAGATTCCAGGTAGACCTGGAATGTGAAGGTAGGTAGAACTTTCACTGTAAAGTGAAAGACATCAGAGTCAAAAGATTTGGGAATGTTCAGTATTATGTGTTTTCCATTAACTATCAGTGTAGATAAACACCAAATTAACTGTAAATTAATGCTTCATAATATTTCAGGTGAAGTAGATTCATGGTACGTTTTTGCATGGCCTTTTCAAAATCAGAGATTCTATCACTGGTTGTGAAGGGTCTAGCCCCTCTTGACAAGACATATCATCAAGTGAAGGAAATTTGATTCTGTTTTTAATGTAGTTCAGCCCAAAACTCCTCTGGCTTTTTCCTCAGGAAAGGCCACATAAAGGAGGACCCTTTGCCACAACCACAGCAAGGACAGTACTCTAGCGGCCTCACAGCCACAGTTCTAGAAAAACGTCGATGTCCTTTGCATAGAGGAGTTTATTTTCTGGGGCACTGTAGCATCCCCTCCACACTCAATGTTGCGGGTTTGCATGGCAATCTTTTTGGTAGTTGGGGGTTCTATAGCGGTGGCTTCTGTGAGAAGTTGCTTGGAAGCTTCCCCCATTTCTGACAGAGCCAGTGCCACCCAGCTCTAAGATGGACCTGTCGCTGGCCAAGGCCAAGCCAATCAGCAATGGTAGCAGCATCTCTGGAATAACATAATGAAGAAGAGGAAGAAAAAAAAACTGCAGTGGAACAGCAATTGAGAGAGAGGAGTGAGACGGTGTGAAAGAAACAAGCCTGCAGGCACCAAGGTCAGTGAAGAAGGAGGGGGCAGAGGTGCTTCAGATGGCAGAGCGCTGGAACAGGCTCCTGCCANGACCTGAGGACCCATGGAGAGAGGAGCCCATGGTAGAGCAGGTTTGCTGGCAGGGCTTGTGACCCCGTGGGGGTTCCATGCTGGAGCAGCCTGTTCCTGAAGGATTGCATCCCGTGGAAGGGACCCACACTGGAGCAGTTCATGAAGAGCTGCACCCTGTGGGAAGGACTCACATTGGAGAAGTTTGTGGAGAACTGTCTCCTGTGGGAGGGACCTCACGCTGGAGCAGGGGCAGAATGTGAGGAGTTCTGCCCCTGAGGAGGAAGGAGCAGCAGAGACAACGTGTGATGAGCTGAGCGCAACCCCCATTCCCTGTCCCCCTGCGCCATTCGGGAGGGAGGAGGAAGAGAAACGGGATTGAAGTTGAGCCTGGGAAGAAGGGAGGGGTGGCTGGAAGATGGTTTAAGATCTAGTTTTATTTCTTATTATCCTACTCTGATTTATTTGGTGATAAATTAAACTTCCTTTTCTTCCCAAGTTCAGTCTGTTTTGTTTGTGACAGTAAGCAATGAGTGATCTCTCCCTGTCCTTGCCTCGACCCTTGAGCCTTTCATCATATTTCCTCTCCCCTGTCCAGTTAAAGAAGGGCAGTAATAGAGCTGTCTTGGTGGGCACCTGGCATTTATCCAGGCCAAACCAAAACATTTATGGAGCCCCAAAAGCACAAGCAGCACCCTTACCCTGACTAATTTAGGTATGGGTAAGCCTTGAAGAAAAGCTTCTGCTTAAGGGGGACCCAAGTCGTGCTGAGCATGCTGGAGAACAGGCCTGATATCTCTGAAGCTCAGGTCCATTTTAGGGAAATTTGTTTCTCAAGGTCTGAGGGAAGTGCCTCCAACCATCCAGGATACAGAGCACCAAACGTTCTCCTGAAGCTAAGCCCTATGCCTTTAAAATATTGAGTAAGGAACCCTTGGAGCATCCAGTTCACACTGCTGTCAGCTGCTGGTGGGTACACTTAGCTTGAAAGATGCTATATAAAACTAAACTTTATTTGGTTTATGTTCTTTTTTTTATCTTTTTCTCAATCTCTCCCTCAAGATAAGTAACATGCACGGCAAAAATTATGATTTCTGAAGAGCAGTGATTCAAAGCAGAACTTTCTGCTGTTTATGCACAAGGGTTCTGCAAGGGACACCCTCAGGAAAGTGGTGGTGTTAACTGAAACTAAAGAGGGGTTAGCGTTTAGGAAGTACTGCTGCAAACACAACCAGAAAGCGTGCATAAATAACCATATTAGCCCACTGAAGGTAGAACTCCACCCAGTCATCTTGACAAGGAATTTAGATACAGAGCAGAGGCACTGATTCACTGGGTTATGTCCACAGGTGCTACAGTCGTGTGTAATGAAACATTTGGTTCTGAGCTGGTGCTGTTTGCAAACAGAAGGTCCTACTGGCAGAAAATACGGCACTTGTGTTTGGTAGGATTCCTCTCTAAGCTAATCTTCAGCTGGCTTTTATGCCCTGTAGAAACTGGCCTATCACCTTGTTAGTGGGTATTCTTGCTCCCTTAACAGATGGGAGTGAGTATAGGCATGCTGCTGAACCAGCCCATAGATCTATATTAATTATAATTGCAGGATCCTTTCTGTGCACGGCATTCAAGCATAAGGTTAAGCAGAGAATACATCATTATGACTCTAGCAAGAGAACTAGACTAACCTGGAAAAAATCGACCAAATTTGTAGAGGTGAGGGAGGAAACGGATGAGGCTTCTTTGAAAGTGAATTGCATTCAGCGGGAATGAACTGGGTTTCCTCTCTTCTCTGGGACAAAACCACCAGAGTCTTTCCTGCAACCTACCAAAGTTCATCTGAACAACTAAGACAGGTGCAGAAATAGGATGCACAATTAGTGTAATTGATTGTGCACTACCAATCACCAGTTCTCTGTAAGTAGAGAAACTGTGTTTCGTGAGGCTATTTCCGCAGTAAGGTGCTACTTGGGGTTGCGTGATGCTGGTCTTTCATTGCGTTCTCAAGCAGAAGAAGAGAGGAAAAAGGAGTCAATAAAACATTTTAAAAGTGAAGAGATTTAAGGTACTGTTAATACTGAAATTACTTTATTTACTTTGATTTTGTTCCATTATGGATTTGCGTTGTATGACTTGTTTTCTGTTTTTTTGGAGAAGTCCCCTATAATTTTTGTCTTACTTTTCTCATTTTCTTTTCAAGTCTTCCTGGTGACACCTTGCCACATACTTTTTTCTTGGAAGTGCACATTTCCTCTATGTTTTAAAACATGTGTAGTAGTGTAGTGAACCAAATTACATTCAGCCTGGAGGCTGAAAGGATAGAGGGGAGGAAGATTAGTCATTTCCTTAGAAATGAGGTAGAAGATGAAGACAGGCAAAAAATAATTAAAATAAAAAGTAAATTATATTTAGGCAAGGCCTTGTGGGAGGATTTATGAATGGACCAATTAAAGTATGAAAATTAGACTTTAAAGTCAGCTTCAGGAGTTACTACATTTTTTCCCCTTTGGAAATATCTTCCAGGAAAGAAAATATCTCTCATCTTGTCTTTTATACTTCCTTAAGGAAAGTTTGATTTGTTTAGGGAGAAAAACTACAGCTTTACAAGTAAATTTTAATTCTCAGCAGACTGCCGAGCCAGACTCTGTGTGAAATCTGCCCTAGGAAGGGCAAACCTGTTATTCAGAGTCCTTCTCTGCTCCTTTTCCCTCCCGAGAGCAATAATAATTCACTGCTGACCAGGCGGGATATCCCCCTTGTTGCCTGTTACCTCGGCACTAGCCACCCCTGGGTGCCAGGGGTGGAGGGCTTTGGACCCTCGCTCCCCGGGGAGCCCTGCCGATGCCTGCCTGCGTCCCACTTGGTGCTGGGCAATGCTGCCCGCTGCATCGGCCACACAGGAGCGTGTTCAGTGCTTGGCAGAGGTTCTCCCCCTGCCTTTCTCCTCATTTCACAAGCTGGACTTCACTAAGAGAGACGGAGAGAACAGAAAAAGTTTTAAAGGGAAAACAAAGGTGAGCAAAGTTAAGGCAAAGTACAGGTTTAGCAAATGAGTTCTATAAAAAGTACGGCTTCCACTAAACACCAGAAGGAAAGCAAAAGCACCTTTAAGTGTGCTGCAGTTAGAAGACATAAAAGCAATGTAGTGGAACAAATCAAACCCCAGCAACTACTTATCCACCTGTAAAGGCAGTAACAGAATCAGCAGCACCTGAAGGATTGCTTTTATTGTTTGAGGAATGCAGCATCTCTTGTTTAAAGCACACAGACAACAGAAATATGTTACAGGGAAATAGTTAGGACAGCCACCAGAGAAAAACAAATATTCAGTTACGTACAAAAATTATTTCGGTCATTTCAAGCCAGGTAACTATTAAAAATACCTCTGTGGAAGTGACTGTTGTGATAGCTATTAGCAAAGTGACTGGACTTTTCAGCTTGTGTTGGCTTTATGGGCATAACCTCTGAATTTGAAAGTATTTTCATAGAAATATGCAATTACTGAAAGTGGTAAACAGCTTTTAGAAGGCATCGCCTTTATTGTCTGCTGAAAGTATGTATGTAACGCAAAGTAAAACATTGCAATACAGAGGAACAGCAGACGGGGCTGATAGTTTTGCTGTTACAGTCTCGGATACATAATTAAAATGAAGCAGCTTCTGCAGAATTAGGTTTTGTTTTTTTACCCCATAAACCTTTTCCATTAAAGTTCTGTTGATGTAACACTTTTAATGCCAAGTCACAGACCAAAGGTGAGCATTTCTGGGAAAGTTTCTAGAAAATCAGGCAGTCTACTTGAGCTAAGAAGCACCAAGCTAATTTTACTTTGTTGAAAGTATTGCAGCCTGGATTTTCTTTCTCAGAACTGAAACATAGCTTGTTTTAACACTTCAAAGTTGTTGCGCAGTTAATCTTCAATGAAAATGAGTATATGTGACACGCTTGGAAAGATCCATGCTAGAAATGAGAATAAGAGACATGTATAAATTTGTTAACCTTTTAAGCTGCATCAGCTCACAGCAATGGATATTCTAAGATGTGCCAAGTGTTCTTGAAGGTTATAATCCTTGCCAGGTACAGTTGTATTCTTCAAGCTTATCAGTCCGTCTGCTGATCTCTACATCAATTTTTACCTGCAGGCTAAAAGGGGATCTTGCAATTTGTCATGCTATTTAGATATCTTCTACAGGAAAGCCCGAGCTGTTTTTTTTTTTAATCATACTGAAGTTTGCCCGTTCTGACATTACAAATGTGTAAATTCATGCTGCAATATATATGAGTCACAGAAAAGCACGGTTCAACTGTCTATTTAAGAAAAAAGTAGTCTTATTCTGGGAAAGATGAGAAAAGGGGCATTTAGTAGATGAGGTAGGAATTTTCCGGCTATGCCTTTTTGTCTGAAAATGTTGATTCAATGATATCAAACTAGTTGATGTTAAAAGATTATTTCACTTCATTTTTGCATATTAAAAACTAAAATAAAAAGACATTGATAGGTCTAGTATTTTTGATATGAAAATTTCGAGGTTGAGTTGACATGTCATTTTTATAAAAGTTTGAGTTAACAATGAAAATCAAATCACAAAAATGAAAATCAATCCACAAACATTTTTGCCTCTGATTTTCTGAGGTTTGGGCTTAGCTTTATGTTGGAAGGAGACAATATTCTGAATTTCTCTTGCTTCCCCCCCCTCCCCCAGTGGGAAACCAATTTTTTAATCAGCTGTAATTACCTTATTTTGTTCTTAATTAGGTGTAACATGACAAAACTTTATCAAGTATTAGGTTCTTGGACTGTAATGGAAGAACAGTAGATGAAACCATACAGATCTATGTAGCTGTCTGTAACTGTCTCTCTAACCACCTACCTCAGTTTGGAACTCAGAACTTGAGAACAGTATTTTAACACTGAGTCTCACATTAAGAAATGTAAACAGAAATTCCAGGTTACTTCGAAATGAGGAGATTTTTAGGGTAAAAACCCAAAGGCAAGTAGCTGGTAATTTACACTTTTTTTTTTTTTTTCCTAATTTCCCCCACTATACTAGCCCATTTCTACTATTCAGGATGCTTCGATGCTTCTGCTGAAGGTACAAAAGATAGTAACGTATTAATCTCTCTGGTACAGCTGCCAGCCTAACAACCAGCTATGGCTCCCCATGGATTTTCTCCTCTCTGAAGTCTTGCTTTCAGCACTTCACATGCAGTTTTCCCATTTCTGTCCCAGTTTCCAAAGCCCTGCAGCCCCCCAGCCTCCACAGCTCTGCAGCGTACCTCAGTATGCCCGTATTCTTCCCAAAGCTCATCCCTGTCAGAGCCCCTACCCCCTGCCTGCTTGGCTCCCTGTGTCTCGCCCCTGGCAGCCAGTACCAGGAGGTACATGATGGGGCTCCAGCTGCCTCAGGGGGCTGAGGTGTCCCTGTGTTCCCCTCGCTTTGGACACCAGCAGTGTGACCTGCCCAGGCTTTGGCACCTCTACCACGTCTTGCCAGAATTGCCTGAGTCTTGCTGAGGGAAGCAGTGGAAAGTGGGTGAAGGTGCCTCAGCATTGAGATTGCTTGTGATTCGCTTTATTTGGCTAAACACAAATCTCGCTCCTCTTGCATGCAACAAAGCACGTCTCTCATTTGGCAGGAAGGGAGTTCCCCTTCTTACAGTTTTCTCTGAGTCTGGGAGAGCCTGGGACACTTCACCAGGACAGTTGTTTCCTTAGACATTCAGTGTCTCCTTGCTGTGCTCACTCACTTGCTCGCTGGCTGTGGCTGCTCTGCTGGGAGGTCGTGCCAGCGCTCACCCTCCCCATAGCTGCTTTCCATTGCTTCGCTACTTCTGGACAAAAAAAGTGCTGGGAGTTTCTGTGTGTCCCCCAGGGAAACCTATCTTCCTCTCCCACCCCATAGGACGGGAAGGGCCCAAGACCAAGGTGTCTGCACAAGCCCTGGCTTGCGTGCCTGCCTTGCAGCGTTCCTCGGTCCAGGGCAGAGTTACTCAACCTTGTCTGCATGCAGCTGTCGGAAAAATGTGAATCTGCAAGTCTTTGTCTGCAAGGCTTGGGAGCTACAGGCGTCCCATCACTTTTGATCAGGCAGACAGGGTTGTTTATTCATTCCTTTCTTACAGAGGGCTATGTCTACGTGGTACTTTTCAAGTGGATGTGAGCTATGTTTGCTCACTCTCCAAGGTGATTTGCAGCATGCAATTATGGCCGGTGGCACTCCCAGCCCAGCTGAGGAGCTAGGTCACGGTCACCACGAAGACATTTGGCTCCTCACTGGGACTCTCCATGCCACTCTCAGCACCTTGTTCCTGTCTCTCTGCTCAGCTCAGAGCGTGACCAGAGGCTGCTCCTTCTGCCCTTGTGTTGCCCTCATGGTCAGCCACCTTCCAGCAGAGCAGAACAGCCATGCTCAGCAGCCTGGGCACTCGGGACAGCCGGAGCACAGCTCCAGTCCACGCTGCAGTTGGCACTCGGGCACTTGCTTTCCGTGGTCTGGCTGGCTTCCTTACATACAGGGGCTCTGCATCTATGGAATTGTCCTTCACAAGCCGACTACATTACCCACATCTACATGCAGTTCTGGGTTGATTCCACAGTGTTTAGCATCACCCCAATGGCTTTCGGGAGCCTCAAGTCTGTTTTAGCTTTATAATCACAGGTTCCTTGCAGAGTCCCTCATGCTTAGATTTTGGGCCTGAGACACCTTCAGATTCAAGGTTCCTCAAATTTTGACCTATTTCTCTTCCTGTTCTTCACATTCATGTGACTCCATGGGCATGTATAATTCCTGCAGGCATCACTACGTTCTTTTAAAAACTAACGAATCCACAAACACTATACGCTGAATAACGCCTTCTTTTTGCTACCCTACTAGGAGGTTTAAACTTGTCTGAAATGGTTTATACCTTTGATACATTGTGTTAGCTGAGAAAGAGAAGGAAATTGGCAGTTATTCATGATTTAGTCTAATCCTCTTACCTATGTTTTTTTCCATTTAACAATTGGATAGCACAGTTGAAAAAACATCTTTACTAAAATGTTCACTCCTTTCAATTCTCTTTGCTGTTCCAAGTCATAAAACTCCTGCAAACTGTAATAAATTTCAGTTCCCCATAGTAAGTGCCACTGTATACAGTGTAGTGTTAAAAAATGCAAAATAAGCAAATATTCAGCCAGCTAATAGTGCAGAAACTTTGGCTTTAAAAATGACAATAGAAGTAGCACTCATTTGCACTTATCCAGGCTAAAATGATCCTTTGCTCTTTTAAATACTTTTTTTCCCCCCTCACTAACCGTCAACAATCTTCTGATGTGCTAAAAGCCTGAAATGTGTTTTTGCTTTTTAATATTACATAAAGAGTGTATTCTAAAGGTTAGAAATCATTCTTTTATGGATAAGAATTCACACTCTACCTGTCTTCATAATCTGCCTGAATTCACAGTGCTGGCATATCTCCATCAGAAAACACCTTCACCTGAGCTTTGTAGTTATTCTTCAGCTATGCCTTTTGAATGAGTTCTCAGGAGAAGAACAGGTATACCCTTTTGGGAAGGGCCCCTCACCACCGCACGAAAAGACTTCTGCTTTTATTTGAGAGAGCAAGTCTTACAACAGCAACAAATGAGATGCTCAATTGATGGTCAGTTCACTTAATTTCTGACCTGCTCAGTGCTGTTGAAGGAGAGGCAGGAAATTCTAAGGCAAATTTTAGAAATGATGAAAACTGGAAGCCTAACAGGGCATGGAAAAAGTAGCATATGCATTCTCTAGGATCACTGAGTGTCTGGCTCGCTTCAAGTCTAAAATATCTTTTCATTTTATGGGCACGTCTGAGCATGGCAGGGGACTGTAGAGGAGGTTGCCTTCAAAACTTCGACCCAGTCAGAGCTGTGTCTGGGATGTGCTTCCTAAGGTTCATCTGGAAGGCAGTACCAGAAGAAGATCGTGTGTTTGATTCAAAGGGGCACCTAGGTGCTTTCAGCCCATCATCAATATCACAAAGTCTTTGTGAATGACAAATGCTATTTCTTTCAAAATTATTCTGATGGACAGAAAATTATTCTAGGATCTAAACACAGCCTATTGGTTGACTAGAGTAAGTAAGTTAACCCTGTCTCCTTGTTCAGATGGCCTGTGGATACTGTGGAATTTTAATGAGGAAAAGACATTTTAAATCTGGTTTTCTTCTGCCCCATTACACCGTTATTCTTTTCTTCTAAAACAGCAAAAGTATCTGGGACCCAGGGTTGTCCTGTCAGAGGAAGAACCTGAAAAGTCATAAATAAGGTGCAGAGACAGGTTGTTGGTGAGAGTAACTGCCTTAGTTCCTTTGTCACTGAGAAGAATCTTAGAGGACTACCTGTGTCATCGGGGTTTTATTCACACCAGACAGTAAATACCTGAGGACCTAGTCTGGTATGTCATACAGCCTGAAGCTAAGTCAGAAATCCCTTCAGGAGGTGGATACTTTCAGGGCCTTTTCTCTTTCTACATTAATTTTTGTTCCTTTGTGAGCTGCAGTCCTTGGCTGTGTTTAAGCAGAGGGCAGGTACATCACCTGGTGTGCTCTGCAGTCCTGGTGCGCAGCTTCCCTGAGCAGGGATGAAGCAGCTCTGTCCCACCTGCCCACCTCGGCTTCCGCCTCTCCGACTCCCGTGGCTTAGGGACCAGGATATGGGGGAAGAGGAGTGTGTTGCTGCTGGAGAGGGGATTTCAGATCATTCCTGAAATCACAGCTCAGATACAGTCTTTGAAACTGTGCGCAACCCTCAGATCATCTCATTGCCATGAATTTAGAAGGAAGACCAAAAGCAGGACGCATTAAAAGCTCGAGTTTAGTTACTTCTCTTGTAAAAAATCTAGACAGGCTAGTGAAGTTCATTGTATCTGTGCTTCCACTTTCTACTTATGTATCCAGAGAAAGCTTTTGAATTTATTGCAGAATAAATATAACTATTGGGAATAAAGCATATGTTATGTTGGTTAAAGATTAGTATCCAGTCCATATACTGCTAGAACAAAATGCATTTTAACTTTGCTGTCCTCAGGAGTTCCAGAGGCAGGTGTTACTAAGACAAACATGGGTCTCTCCTCTAATTAGCAGAGTAATTAGGGATATGGGACTTATGAAAGTCATATAAACTGTAACCATACAAGAACATTAATCAATACTAAACTAATTGAGACATTCTTGAAGGGTACAAATGAGGCTTGTTGAGATGCTCAACAGAGATTAAACTCTCCATTTAAAGAATGTGGAAATAGTCAAAAGATGTGACTTTGGAGAAAATGTGACCACTCTGCCTTTTCAGATGACCCATTTTTGACATCCTTTGTCCATAAAAGCTATAAGTCATTAGCACAGCCTTCTACAGAAGGAGACTGGGAGAACTCTGAGTAGTTTAAAATTGGACAGGGTAGGAAATGTGTGAATGAAATTGATAGAAACTTTTTGAGCCCTGTTCCTCAGGCTAAGCATCCAACTCCATTTGTTCCTTACTTTGTCACGTTATTATTTTGTATTTAATGCAAATGCATTGTATTAACATACATAATGTGATGTGTAATTCTTCATGGAAAACAAAACAGGAACCAATCTGAAACAGTTTGCATATGATTTGGCAATACTTTATTTTCATTCCTTAAAACTGTTTTGCATTTGTTCCTCTTAGGCAAAACACTGTTTTTACTGCATAACTGCTAAGTGTTTATCTGTAATAAAATAAATAACTCTGTTGATTGAGTGGGTTTATCTAACAATAAGGGATAAGATTCTGCATTTATGGAAAAAGGTCCCCTTTCTCCCCCTGCCTTCTGTTAATCTGAATTTCCATTCTCCTGCAGAGCAGCAGTGCAGTTAGAGCACTATACTACACGTGGTACTGAGGGCCGATTCAGACACTCTCTCCTGCTCAACCTGTTCCAGCTGCTGACGACAGTACCAAAACAGCCTCCCACTCAGCCGCGTTGCCCTGTTGTTCCTTGCCCCTCAAGCTGATTAAAAGGGTTCTTCAACACTTGTTCGTCAAAATGTCCACTGACTGCAAGTGATGCTTTCTATTTTTATACAAAGAGTTTGAGGTCATGCTGCAGAACTGCAGCATCCTGAAACACCATTAACAGAGTACTCTAATTGCTGATAGAAGACATGCCACTAGAATTTTTAAGGTATGACAACAAATTGTCAAGCGAAATGGGCCAAAATTGTTAATTTTTTTAATGCGATGGTGAATATGAGAATTTTGTAGCTTAGTCATTACAGTTATGTAAATAATTAGAATTGCAAAGGTTCCTCCTCATCCTTTCAAAGTATTGTGCCCCTTTACTCTCCTATACATTTCTTCACTTTGTCAGAAAAGGTAACATCATTGAAAGTCTGCACTTTGCAGCTTCTTACTCAAATGACTGAAGCCAAAATTCAGGATCCCTTAGTTGTGCCTGATACAATTCAGAAGTTGACATTGCATCAGATGGTGCAGTGAGAAAGCCAAGGAACGTGGTAAAAATATGAACAAGCACAGTTTGTAATATTTCTAGTGGCTTTATGAATCGCGAAGTTATGTGAAAATCTTACACAATTGTGGGCTAACTCCCTGAGGAATATTTGGTCAGTAGTGCCTATCAGGTAGGAACTAGATAAGTGTGAATGTTTTTGAATGCTTGGAAAAATTATGGATGTTTTGTTCAGATGCCATAGCGGTAATTAAAATTCCTGGCAACACCTCTAGTATTGGTTGGACTTGATCTTAAAGGTCTTTTCCAAGCTAAATGATTCTCTGATTCTGTCTGTGAATTTGCAGAACCTTAGCAGTGGCCTGCATAATTTGGACATAACCACCTACACCAAACCTGTCTAAGGTAGGAAAATCTTCATTTTGCACATAGCATACAGCGGGAGAAAGATTGAGCATAAAATATCACTGTCAGGTACTGCATAAATAATCCTCAGTATCTCATGTGTTTGCTTGTAATGTACTTACTACTAAGAAGTTTGGTTTCTAAGGATGTGTTAAAGACCAGGAAGGAAGTGAGAATATTCTATACAGTGGACACAGGCTAGAAAAAATCACATGAAATGAAAATGGCTAAGTCTGAGTGTAACCATGATGCAGGACCTTGAGAAAGCTGTGTGGTGCCATAGAGCTCTGATGCTGGAGACACCAAGCAGTCGTTGAAGAGCAATCCTATTACATGGGTATAGCAACTAACCCCTCCCTGTGCAGCCCTGTGTATGACCAAAGGGAACTTGGAAGAAGTAATAACGACTTTTCCAATGCATTTGTTTACCTGGGGGAGGGTGGAAACACTACCAGGCAGGCTGGTTCTTGCGTGCCAGTCACGTGGAGTGAGGAAATGGCACCCAGCTGGGCGCTTCCAGAGACTGCGAGCTGTGTTCTTGGGCTAAAACACTATGGTATTTACCTTGCCCAAGGTAACATGACAGCAGTGTAAACCATGTGGGAATGTAGCCCAGAATTATTGTTCCATTTCAGAAGTTTAAGCTCTGGCTCTTAGCGGGCTTTCCCCACAACAAGATTAGCAGTTAACTTCAGTCCAAAACCTTGCATTCAAATGTAGATGAGCTAAATGTGTGTGTGCGCGCGCGCGCTTGCGTATGTGTGCAATCAAGATTATTCAGTTTATTAAAGATAACAATTTCTTAGTTTTTAAATTGCAAAGCCCATTAAATCTGGGTGCGGTTTCTGTAAGAACTAGGTGACCAACCACATTAATAGTCTCTGGGGACAGCTTCAGAGCACAGTGTAGCTGGAGATATATTTGTGCAGAATATTCTGCAAATCAAAAGCACATTTGCAAAATCTGAAGTGAGAGTAATTCACCATTTGAAAAATGGGCTAAATCTCTAAGATTATTTATTTGTAACTTGAAATTAAATCTGCTGTAGATGGTATTCATTTAACATGGATGAAATTATTGATTTAAAAATCAAGCAAAAAAAAATCAAGTTAGATAAGCTAACTTATTAGTCTGGAGGAGAGAAAGCTGAAGCTGAATATTGTTAAAGTCATTTTCTTTTTAAAGATGCATTACAGCTTGCACTAGGCACTCTCTAAGTTTTCTTTGTGGAGAGCCACTTAACAAACGGGACAACAGACCATAAGCTGCAAAACAAAATGTATCTGGTCCAGGGAGAATCCTGCCTCCGGTATGGGATGCTTTGGGACTCCCAGGTCCCAGGCTGATGCCCAAGGAGAGGGCACTTGGCTGGAAGTGGCTCTGCAGCCACTGTCTCCTTATCAAATAGTAGTTTCTGTAAGGAGCACCCATGATTAAAATCATTTACCTAGAAAGGCAGTGTAGGTCACCAGTGACCTGACTTCACAGCTGTCTGGTATACAGTGCATCTACTAATTCAGTTGTGTTTTTAGAAGCAAACTGTGATTCAGAGGGTCTTTTCTTTTTTGGGTGTTCACTCTGTCAAAATCAAGACACGATGAGCAAAATGTGGCACATGAAAACTGTGGTCTTAAAATCAGACGGCAAGAATTGCTTCAAGCCAGTTGTGGAAATTCTCAACCCCACTAGTCTGTTTTTCTTCCAGGCACAGATACTTGCTGACCCCAAAGAATCATAGAATCATAGAAAGTTCTGGGTTGGAAGGGACCCCTAGAGGTCATCTAGTCCAACACCCCCGCAGTGAGCAGGGACACCACTAACTAGATCAGGTTGCTCAGAGCCCTGTCCAACCTGGTCTTGAATGTTTCCAGGGATGGGGCCTCCACTACCTCTCTGGGCAACCTGTTCCAGTGTTTCACAACCCTCAAAGTAAAGAATTTCTTCCTTATATCTAGCCTAAACCTACCCTGTTTTAGTTTAAAACCATTACCCCTCATCCTGTCACTGTTGTCTCTACTAAAAAGATTGTCCCCATCTTTCCTATAGGCTCCCTTTA
>Ga0065711_1031837_pt1 | contig 28620 bp, 11 predicted proteins | sample Hoacrofraction12_FD_59098 | JGI IMG/M metagenome (GOLD analysis project Ga0065711, IMG submission 59098) | Hoatzin crop microbial communities from Cojedes, Venezuela - Epithelial fraction 12 v2 (version 2) | ecosystem: Host-associated > Birds > Digestive system > Esophagus > Crop | place... | reverse complement strand
CCTGGGGTGCATCAAGAAGAGTGTGGCCAGCAGGACGAGGGAGGTTCTCCTTCCTCTCTACACTGCCCTGGTGAGGCCTCATCTGGAGTACTCTGTCCAGTTCTGGGCTCCCCAGTTCAAGAAAGATGAACAGTTACTGGAGAGAGTCCAGCGGAGGGCTACAAGGATGATGAGAGGACTGGAACATCTCCCCTACGAGGAGAGGCCGAGGAAGCTGGGCTTGTTCAGAAGAAGAGAAGGCTGCGAGGGGACCTAATAAATGCTTACATATATCTGAAGGCTGGGTGTCAGGAGGATGGGGCCAAGCTCTTTTCAGTGGTGCCCAGTGACAGGACAAGGGGCAATGGGCGCAAACTGAGGCACTGGGAGTTCCGTCTGAAGATGAGGAAGAACTTCTTCCCTCTGAGGGTGACGGAGCACTGGAACAGGCTGCCCAGGGAGGTTGTGGAGTCTCCTTCTCTGGAGATATTCAAGACCCGCTTGTACAAGGTCCTGTGCAGCCTGCTGTAGGTGACCCTGCTTCAGCAGGAGGGTTGGACTAGATGACCCACAGAGGTCCCTTCCAACCCCTACTATTCTGTGATTGTGTGATTCTGTGATTCTGTGGCATCGTTGTGGATAGGAGATCATAAGAAGAAACACAACTGATTAAAGCCCAGCTGCAGTAAGTCCCCAGAAGCTTACCCAACTTACTTCCCAGAAGAACTTTTTCTTCCCGAGCGACAAGGGTATTGGTGTCTTCCTTCTGAGTTTTACAGAAGTAGAAATGTTGGAACTTCCGTGTGTGTGTCTGGACCATTGTCTGATGTCTTGTTCAGTAAGTTACAGCACAGCAGAGGCTTTTATAAAGTGTATGTATCTGTGCCAGAGGCGTAACAGAGCCCTATGTGACTTCAGTGCTTTTTAAAGTCCTGAAAGGTTCAGATAAATAGTAGGAAACAACATATACAGATTCTATGTCCCGGCAATAATACTGGCTTAACATATTTCTGAAATTCATTAGTCATAATATCATCCGGCCAGAGCTCAAGGGAGTATTGTTTCTCTTATCACTTCTAAGAGGGTAATCTCATTTCAAACTCCCTTGGTCCTTTACTGTAAAAAGCACTTTCAGAAAAGTTATACTGTATCAATGGTGTACTCAAAGGTTGGTCTGAGAGTTTGAAAACCTGTTTTAAGGAGAAGTACTGAGAGTTTGGGAAAACTAGGCCAGTGGGCAAGCTCACTTTTCTTACAAGATGCCATAAGTTGACATATTTATTCACTCCCAGAAATAATGCAGTGAAGGCACACTAACTGACATCCCACTGTCAGAAGAAAAGAACCTTTCTCGTCTAACTGCTTATTCCCGGCCATCAGGATGATATTTTATTGAATCACAGGACTCTCCAAGCACCTCAGCAGAATTCCCCTGAAACTTCCTCGCTTTCCTTCTAGCTGATGCTTTGTTATCTACATTATCATAGAAATATTTCGGTTTAAAGCAGACTATTGTTAGTATTTGATCACATCTGCTGTTACACAGAGATTCAGACAGTGCTTGTTAAAAAATATTGTCATGTTGCATAGGATTATGCTTGCATGGGGAATGAAACCCTTCAGACAGACAAAACGAATAGTTGAGAACCAGATAGTTATGGGGGTCTCCATAACAAGGGTCTCCACCTGGAGCAGGTGATATTTCCCAAATTGTGTTCTGACCCATTCTTAAAACCTCTCTAGCCTGTGGTCCGGGGTGAGCAGTCCAGCACGTGCACGATTCATCTCTACAGGCTACTATAAACTACATAAAAAACATCTAGCTATCTTAACGAAATACAAAATGCTATCCTATGTAATCACTTCTACATACACATGCACAGGTTTTATTGAATAATCACAAGTGTCTTCTCTGGGTACAGTTCGGCTGATTCTGCACCAGGAGACATGTGGGGAGTCTCTGTCTCATGTAAAAGACATATAACTCTGGGATACGTATTTGCAGCATATAGACAAATCATCTACCTGCTCCATTAAATCAGATGTAGCCTTTTATCTGCTGGCATTTTTACACAACCTTGTTATTGTTTTTGTTTCTTTTTGATTATCATTAGTTAGAATTTTAATACTGAAGGCTCTTCAGACTGATTATGCTGTGGACACCTTAGGATGTCGATCATCTCCTCAGGCATCCTGGTGTATACCAGGGAGCCAAGAGGAAATACCTTGATTGTAAAGTTATCCAGATTATTTTCAAATAATTGCAAGAAAATAAAGCAGTGAACTGATATTCTCAAATGCAAAACAGCTATCTTTTTGTTATACTGATTTACAAAGACATTATATTTCTTGTTGAAGTCTTATTATTGTGCGTGTTCATTTTTTTCAGATATATTTGTATTTCTCTTCAGTGGCACTTTGTCTTTTATATGAGATATTCATACATTCTCTGAAAATGTAAATACCATGCACTCTTCAGACTCCTGTCACTTACTAAGTTAAAAAACCTATTCAAATTCAAAAATATTTCTGCAAATTAAACATACTACAAAAAGTCTAAGAAATATTAACCAATTTGGCTATTACTAGGACTTTTTTTCATCCCCAGTTGTGTGTTTTTAGATTTTGGAACCCTGCTATGAATGAGAGATGGGATTGTATGGTAGATTTTTTCCTTCTGTCTTCCCCAAATCTTCCGAAACCTCAGTGCTATTCAAGATGTTTAGGTCTTCCAACTCAACTCTTGTCCTAGAGTGTAGATGAGCCGAATCAGACTGGATAGTAGGCTGTAGGATTTTACTATGAACTATATGTATGTTATTTCTTTTTAGGGTGCACCTGTTTGTGGTTATTTTCTGAAAAGATTTTGTTACAAAGGCTAGTGTTGACCAAAGACTGATCTTGTAATGAGGCAACCTGACAACAGCACAGACCAATGATGTACCTGGTACAGTCTTCTGATTTAGATAACATTCATTGTGACAAATATTAAAAGACTCTTATAATTTCCAGCTATATAGCTGTGTAGAACATAATGAACTTTTCAAAAGAATAGAAGAATTGTAAAATATCATTAGCAGGAATAATTTGATTCATTTATATATTTATTTACTTGCTTACTTACTTACTTGAAATTGGGGCTTAGGTTTTTGAATGTTTTCATTATAAAAGAAAATTTAAAAATTCATGAAAAAATTATGTGTGTAATTCAACTGTCCCCATACTTATTATTCACCTTCATTTCCTCAGTTGTTATTACTTCTATATTCTTTTAACTCACTTTTTTCTCTAATACATGGAAGTTGTTACATTGAAGACAGACTAACTGGAAAGTCATTCGTGTTATGAATTTGTGGAGATGTTGACTGAGTGTTACAGCAGAGCAGTGACATGAACTGAACCATATGCTTAACCATAACATTCTTCAGTGAATGGCACCAATTTCATCTATAGTAGGAAGCAGTATTAACTAGAAAAATGAAACAACCAAGATCGAATTTTTAAATAAAATTTTGAAAACTTTCACTTTTTTTTCTTTTGCAGTGAAAATACCTCAAGAATCTGAATTTAGGAAGCCTTATTCAATTTTACTCCAAAATCACCCCAGCACTAGGTCATTTACACATGTACACAAACCAGTTTCTCCTCATGAGGACTCTGTCATATGGTAGAAATACTTTCATCTTAAATGTACGTTTGTGGCACCATAAAATGACTTCATCATGGCATTGGTCATAAAGTCTTCATAGCTATTGTACAGTTATCTTGCTGGTTCACATAATACCCTGCTAATCTCTTTGAATTAAGGGTCAGCTCCAAAGCCAAGTGGTATAAAAAGACAATCTTGTGGTTGTTGACTTTAATAAGTGTTAGATCAGACCTTAATAAAATCAAAGCTAGGTATTCACGCTTGTAGCCACTGATTTTGCTCCGTATTTAACATGAGAAGCACTCAGTGTATCATTGCTAAACAGATTATAAGAGGGTAACAGATTTACACTAATCATTATATAGGGTATATTCTAAGTTCAGGAGCTCAGAATAAAAGCATGCTCTATAATCTTTTTTTAAACTGTAGAAGAGTTGAGAAAGATTAATGAAGGTACAAGTAATGATTCTAATAATAATACAATAGTGCTTAAAGGAGACTGCTAGTCTTAACAAATAAGAAGAACATATTATAATTTTAACTGTAGTAATACTGTGTCTGTCCAGGGAAATAACAATAAATAGAAGCATCTTATTATTTTGTGAAATGAAGGAATGTGTAGCAATAAGATCTGTATTTGTAAAATATGGTTGTTACAGGCAGAAAAGAAAGTGTTACCCAAAATCACAGATTGTAGGTTCGTGGGAAAAGGGGCTTGAGCTAGGATGTGAGGAAAGCCAAAAATCAGAATGCTTTGTGGGTCTCACATGAAGGTCAGGTGCACTGAGTGTGTAATAAGTAGGAGGCAATGCAGCAGCCATTATCTTCCTTCTGACAAGAGAGCAGCTCACTGACCTGGCATGCTGACAAATGGAGAGGAAAACTCTGCACTGAGATGTAAATTCCCCACACAGGTCCCTCATGAATATCTTGTCTCCAGAATTCAAGCCAGTGACCTGGAAAACAAGGTTCCTCCCCAATCAAAATGACAGGCAGAGCTGGTTTCCTGTTAGGAAGACTACTAGGTGTGTAAAAAAATTATGATTTCTGAGGAGAAAAAAATGAGATGTCACACAGAGCAAAATATTACTTTCAAATGGTCCTCTGCAGCTCCCTTGAATGGCAGCTGTTAAGAATTCAATTGTGTGTATGACACACTGCAATGCAGGATGGAAGTTCTGTTGGGGAGCAAAAAATGAATAGAAATTTTCAATTCAAATACTCATTTGAGAATATTTGAATATCTGTCATTCTTTATAGCCTAAAGGTTAATTCTTGAAAAAAATTTCCATTAGTAACACAAATTGTAACCTTGTCAAATCCTCTTATGTAATGCATCAATGCTGAAAGACATACTCTGCAAAACTGTACTATTAAATCCATAACCTTGGTTCATAGCGAATTTATACTTTTAGCAATTTCCTTGATTTGTCACTTATTTGTTTAAGATTTTGTGGTTTTGTATATGTACTTGTGTCAGCATGCAGAGAACATTTCATAGACATTACTGTACTCTTTTTGTGTATATATGTTCTGTTGTAATGCTCTCTTTATTTCATACATAGTAATTAAGAAAATTGAATGATGCCACTGCCCTCGCACGAGATGGGTGACAATATAAGGAATCCTGTTCCATATGAGAGGCTTCTTTCATTCTGTGCATCTATGCCTGCTTTATAACAGGATCTCCACATTTATATTTCTGTAGGTTCTTAATTCTTGTAGAGGGGAAAAGCAATTTTGATTTTTCTTTCTGGCTGACTATTTGGCTCTTAATTCACCAACAGTCCTGAAACAGATCTAGATGCTTATTTTGATGAATAATGTTTGGTATTAAAATGTGCACAGATTTACTGCATGAACTGTGTGCGTGGTGAAAGCAAGCTTTCACTTAAACATAAACATAGGAGACTGGTAGCCTGAAAGTATTGTGGTTCTCTAACTGACAGCTCAATTGAATTTCTTTAAAAAAATTAAAACTACGGTAGTTCATTTTATGAGTGAAGTTTTTACTACTGTGGCTAGGTTGCTTTTGGTGTGAACACTTCAGACAAAGCCATTAAAATTTTTGTGGAATTATGAAATAATTTGCTACTTATCACAATAATAAAATCTGTTTTCCATGAAATATTTCAAAAATTTTTGACCCCATTGTATGGTGAATTTAAATAATTATCTTTGCACTTCACTGTGATCTCTCCCTGCATTTCATTCTGAGTTGTACCATGCACTGATCTGGTGGTTACACTGTTTCTGCTGCCAGGTACTATCTTTGTTAAAAGACAGCATGGTTTGGATTTGCACACAGAGCTTAGACAGAACAAATATGTTAATAAGCTGCAACCTTAGGTTGCACACTCAAATTACTATCAATTGTGCATGCAATTTTTCCAGGCTATTTGTTCTGAAAATAAGTACTGAATTATACATTCAATGTAGTGTCATATATGAGTACAAAAGATGAACTTGCTCAAATATTTCCAAATGGGAATATTTGTGTGTGCAAATATGATGCAATTCAATTGTTTGATGTGCCCACTTTAGTAGTCTGAGTACAGGGAGACAAAAACTTATTGCACTGGAGAGGGGAATCAAATGCTCCGGAGGCAGGCAATTGAGCCTGCATCCTATAGTGGATATATGCATTTCAGTTACCCAGCATCAGTCATCAGCACACCCTTTCAAATCCCTTAGGCTAGATAGAGCTTTGAGTAGCAGTAGAAAACAATCAGAAATACATTATTGTGAGCTGGCCTAATGAGGGTTGTGTTATCAAAAAACTGTATTGCTCATAGCTGCTGCTTGTCCTCCTGCTGAGAGTTGTCTGCAAACTCAGACACATTTTCTAGGAGAATACACTTTGGTCAGCATTCCAGGATTGCCTGGTACTGAAAAAGTCACATTTGTCCAGGTAAAAGACCATATGCAGGAAGTATAACTACTGTGTTTGTCTTGGCGCTCTTCTTTCAGGACCTTGTTGTCCTTACCCACTTGTTCAAATGTGTCAGTTCATTTTTTGGGGTAGCAGGTATGCAGTAAGACAAACTGACATGCGACAGGAATATAGGGTGTATTTGATAGGATGTGTTTTCAACAGTCTATGAGCCACATATATCGCTTATGATTGTAGCTCTGAATTTTTTTTAAACTCTAGCTGCCAACCCTATATGCTCTGTCTCATGTACTCCAAGTCACACTCTAGATATCATCAATATTATTCTATGACACTGAAACTTTATATGGTATAAAGATGATCTCCCAAAGTAAACTACATGGATGAACAACAAAAAGCAACTATGTATATGTATATACATATGCACACATATACAGAAGCCAACCCCACACTGTCAGTGCAATAGGAAATGAATGGGGAAGGTCTGAGAAATGTATGGAGCGGACAAGACTGTGGGAGAAAGAAGAATGATGTTTTTGCAACCAGTTGGATCATGGGGGAGGAAGAGAAACAACATTTCAGATCATCCTGGAGCGAGATTGTCTGGAAAGTTAACTTCTGCAAACTTCTACAAACAGAGGCAGGAGCTCCAGATCGACACTGGCTAGAATGAGAAGATCTGCAGTCATAAAGTTGCAGAAGAAAATAACTTTTTAATGGATACTGGAATGGGTTCTGATTGCAGGGCTTGGAATACTGGCCCCTAATGCAAAGCTGTGGATTCATCGCCGGTCATCTAAGTGACGCCTCCATCACACTGGTTTATCCATCCCAAAACCATTTCTCTGTGAGGGATAAACTGCCATGAGTTGTCACAGAATGACAGAATCACAGAATTGTAGAGGTAGGAACGGACCTCTGGATATCATCTAGTCCAACCCCCTGCGAAAGGAGGTTCACCTAGAGCAGGCTGCACAGGACCTTGTCCAGGCGGGTCTGGAATATCTCCAGAGAAGGAGACTCCACAACCTCACTGGGCAACCTGTTCAGTGCTCTGTCATCCTCAAAGTAAAGAAGCTTTTCCTCATGTTCAGACGGAACTTCCTATGCTTCAATTTGTGCCTGTTGCCCTATGTCCAGTCACTGAGCACCACTGAAAAGAGTCTGGCCCCATCCTCTTGACACCCACCATTAAGATATTTATAAGAATTTAGAAGATCCCTCTCAGCCTTCTCTTATTCAGCCTAAGCAAGCCCAGCTCCTTCAGCCTCTCCTCATAATAGAGGTGCTCCAGATCCCTAATCATCTTTGTAGCCCTTTTCTGGATTCTCTCCAGTAGTTCCTCATCTTTCTTGAACTGGGGAGCCCAGAATTAGATGCAGTACTCCAGATGGGGCCTCACTAGGGCAGAATAGAGAGGGAGGAGAACCTCCCTCTACCTGCTGGCCACACTGTTCTTAATGTACCCCAGGATCCCATTGGCTTTCTTGGCAGCCAGGGTACACTGCTGGCTCGTGGTCAACCTGTTGTCCACCAGGACACCCAAGTCCCTCTCCGCAGAGCTGCTCTGCAGCAGGTCAGCCCTGAGCCTGTACTGGTGCATAGAGTTATTCCTCCCCAGGTGCAAGACCTACACTTGCCTTTGTTGAACGTCATCAGGTTCCTCTCTGCACAACTCTCCAGCCTGTCCAAGTCTCGCTGAATGACAGCACAGCCTTCTGGGGTATCAGCTGCTCCTCCTAGTTCTGTGTCACCAGCAAACTTGCTGAGGGTACACTCTGTCCCTTCATCCAGGTCATTGATGAATAAGTCATTGCAGTTATGTCCCTGGATCAATACTGCTGGTACAAATCATGAGCAGACATCTGCACTGTAACTTTAAGGTCCTATAGAAATGGTTCTTAAGCTGATGAAATCTAACTACACAGCTGGGATCTCATCTCCTCAGTGAAAGATGGCACTGGTCTGAAATGGACCTTGGGTTGTATAAAGGTCTGTTGAACATAGGAAACAATGTTGCTAAATTGGATTGCATGGTGTGTAAATGGATAGCTGAGAAGAGTAGGGCGATAGGCTGGAGATAGTTCAGTCATCACAACACACGGTATGAAGATAACCAGTCTTGTCTTGGCTGCTCCGATTGTGATAATGTGTACCAAAGTCCGTTGAGATTCTTTGACTCGAGACAAGGTTTGTTCGCAATCAGGTGAACCCTGAAAACATCGTAGGACTTCAGTGTCTTTGCCTGTCTGTTATCATATAATCGTAATTTAATATATTCTTCTTTTTAATATTTTGGTGAAAGCAAAGAAAAGTTGTTATATTTTGAAGGTTGTAAGTGCTAAAGTTTGAATATCTGCAGTTAAAAATTATAGCAGCATTTGTTCAAGTCAGTAAGTGTTTTTCACTGTTCAAAGAGAAGGGTAATTTCTCACATAGTACAGGGAAAGTCTTCTAGACGAGTATGCATAGGGAACCTAGAGGGATTTGAAACTTCCGCCTTGAGCTGGGACTTCCATTTCCAAACTTAGGAGGGAGAGCTACTCACTGAGACAAGAATTTACCAGAGACAGCAAGCAGCTGAGCATGCTAAAAATTGCTTTCAGTTTAGTTACACTCAACTAAATTAATCCTGCTGTGGTGCCTGAATTTTGGGGTAGGAAAATTGTCTTTAAATTTGGTTTCCAATAAATTCAGTTTATAGTGTTTGTTTTGATTCACACTCCCAGGGAACCAGGATCTGAACTGGAGCTGCTGAGAACAGCAGAGTTACTGTCAGGAACTTGAAACCAGGGCATTAGTGGCATGGCAGTTTCAAGACACACTGAGTTGGTTTGGCTTTTTTTTACTTTTAAGTAGTGTTGCATTTTCCAGCAGAGTAAAACGAAATATTTCTGTGCCCACATATGCTCACAGTATTTTTTCAAAAGATGTCAGATAATTGGATATTTGTTTTAGGTGATAATCTGAAACCTATAGATGAAAAACACTGAATTTGGTGCGCAATAGCTTTCATGTCAATCACCAGTAGATATCGACAGAAAGCTGTTGAGGGTTAACCCAATGAAAGCCACCAGGATTAATATGTAATTGTAACAGAGGAGTGAGAGAGTGAGAGAAAGACTTACCTTGAAGTTTCTAGAGGTTTTGAACACTAGGTGTCTGCACGGAAACACTCGTTTTATCTGAGCTAACCTTGACAACAATTATCCAACATTCTGAAATTTTTTTCCTCACAAGAAATCTACATTCAGCTTCATTTAATACTAAAGCAATATTTTCCCATCTTCATAGTATAATAAGCATCCTGATTTACTGAATAAAATTATTTGACTTAAAAACTGAAATGCCACATATAAAGGAATGTTTTATCAAGTTGTGAATAAAATGCTTGTGGATGATGCACAAAAGATCATCCTTTCCCCACCACTAGGTTAAATAAAATTAAAAAGTGAATAAGTCGAAAATAGCTCTTTCAGTATAATTAAATCATGCTTACATTCTTTTTTTAAAACCAGATATAGCTACTCCTGTCTTGCTTCTTCTTACCTTGCTCATTTAAAAGTTTTAAGGCAAAAAAGCACTCACGGGATGTCCTTGGACAAAAGTTCAATGGGACTCACAATGCCTATGCTCTCACTGAAAGCTGTGCTGGAACATGCAGCCCTGTGCATCCCTCCATGTTCCTCCAAACACTTCTCCTCTGAAGTGTTAATGTAAATAAATACATGTGAGTTTCTGGGTGTTTTAATAATGCAAAGGCAAGCACTCCAGATGAAATCTTCAGTTCATACACAGCTATCCATGTTAGTATACATTAGCATGAATCTAGATAGAAGTAGTTTTATGTAATTTACTTAGCTATGATTTTCTCTGGAGCTTTCTAGAAGCATTATGATATTATGATGGCAAACCTCTTCAAATTCTGTACATGATGGCATCCTTGACTGAAATCCTACCATCTATATGGTTGTGGAAAAAGACAGGAAAAATGCACCAAAAATTGGGAAAGTATGGGAAATTTGTCATAAAAAGTTTTATTTCAAAGATAACTATCTACAGATTGTCAAAAAATATTGTATACAAAACTGTACTGGAAACTTATCTAACATTTAATGGATTACACTCATTTGTTGCAGTAGGTATTTAAATGTATATAACTACATATAATACATATAATTCTATTTAGTTAACAATTTCCGAAATAAGACCAGTGTCAGATTGGTGATGCATGTATATATTTGCCCTAAGCTTGAAGCAGTAGCCAAAAAAACAGTATAAACTTAAATGTTTTATGTAGAAGTTCCCTAAAGAGTCGTGGGAAACAGCTTTGCAAATACAATACTGCAGAATGAGACTGCAGGTTCCTATAAAGAGGACGTAGTTAGTAATTATAATAGCTTGATGACAATCTCACTGCAGAACTTCTCTTAAACTTAGAAGATAATGGGGAAAACAATCCTACAGCATGGTGTGTTTACTGTTTTATTAGGAATTATCAGTGAGGATTGATCCTAGTTCTGCTGGCTTTAATTACAAGTACATATAGATGTATATTTGTCATTAAATTTCTGTGCAGCATTTCTAAGAAAAGAGTAAAACACATGGACAGTGCATCCCAGTAAGTCTGATTTGCAGCTAGCGTGTAATGCAACCATTGCACTCTATTGACCCCATGTGTGTCCATGTATTGAATGAAATTAACTCAGTTCTCTTTACTACTTTGATGTCATTTGTTTTTCTACATTCATGCCAATCATTTACCATTTAAAAGTATTTACTGTGTCTTTCAACATTAATAAAGGGCTTGTGAACTTCATACTAGCTGCCTACTATGGCAGAAAACTGAAAATTACATAAGGAGAAAAGAACTTGCATACTGCATAACAAATCCGGGACTGGGTTGCCTCAAAGAAGAAGAACATAATACACCTGTTTCTCAGCGGTCTGCATGCATCAGGCACACTGAAAGATGAGAAGGGCTTATTTGCAATATGAAAAGTGTTAAAGCATCTAATTTTTTTGCTATTCTGCATACACAATTTTCAGTGTAACGAAAACTCAGGTTCCTACAACACAGCCCTGAGCAATTCACCCTGAAGGATGTAAAGTGACCAGGGGATATCCTGTGGAGTACTTTTATTTTCTCAGCTTTCACTATAGCTGTGACATTGCTGTGGATAGACCTTACTCTTTGAAGCAGGTTTTGGCCTTTGAGAAGGAGCACTTAGGACTCAAAATGATGATGACTTGAGTGACAGGGAGATTTCTGCTTTCCTAAGGACTTTGCGGCATCAAGTCGTCTAACAGACTGGTTCCACTGGGACAGAGAAAGCAGAAAAGCTGTGGAAAGAGTACCAGGGAAATTTTCAGACTCAATGGAACATTTCATTCACTGAAGTCAGCTATTGTGTGGGATTTCCCTTGTTCGAAACACAGTCCTGTGCAGTGGCAGGTGTGGGGTTATGGTTCATGAGAAACCTGCCCAAGCAAGAGGATTAAAAACAGAACTCTAGTTCTGAATACAGGTATCAGCCCTCCATCTGGTGTTGTCAACTTCCTGTCACTTTCTAGAGACTTTGAAATTACTTTTCTTGCTCAGTGGTGTTGCCTGATGTAGACTTCAATCATCCCGTTGTTTTTACAACTTGCATACACCTTTCACTTTTGATTTGCATTTCATTTTTGTCTCATTTTAAAAACATGATTATTCTATTCAAAACCAAGAAGTTTATTTTCAGATTTTTTTGCACTAGACATAAGCCTCAAGCAAACAGTATGACAGGTTCAGATCAGATCAACGACGACAGAGGTAGAAACTTATGTTTTTTGTTTGCTCCCTTGTGACAGGTCAAGGAGAATGACAAAAATTCTGATGCAACATTAGCATAATTTAGGAGTTGCTCTCATGGTACTGTAACAGACTATGTTTAGTAGTATGAAAAAGTTGATATAATACAAAACTTACCGTATTATAGCTCTTCGCAAGTCATATGGGAAAAAAGCAAATCCCTGATTGCTTTTCCCCCTAGACTAAAATAGCAATTTATGACTAATTAAATCAGTCATATATGCTGCTATACTTATATTTTAATGTATTTGATACGATATTATCTCTGGTCAATCTGAAAGCTATTGCAGTAGATCTCTGGTTAAGTCAAAACTAGAAGAAACTCTGAAATATGAAAATATGGTTGCTTTGACTACAGATTACCTCCTACATTGGAAATTCCTAATCAGATAAGAGGCTAGCAAGTGATGGAAAACTGAAAGCTCTAAAACTGCATCACAGAAATACCTCTGATATTTGACTAAATAGAACAATTCCTCAAAATGCTAAATGCTCAGTTTTGTTTTGTTTTGTTTGATGCTTTTGAAAAAAGCTATGAAAAGAGCAGAATCCTATTGGATGTTTGAGAGTAAAGTAAATAGGATTGAATCTCTGCATGTTTACAGTAGTTAATATGTAGATAGAGCACTTTTATAGAATTAGTTTGGCTCCTGTTCAGAATCTAGCAATATCCATATTAAATTTTCATTTAAATCTCTTGTAGAGATGAATAAGCAGAGGATTAACATATTTTTCTACTGTGTTCTTAGTGTTTACCTTGACAGTTGACTTCTCTACACAGAAAAACACCCAAGTATAATTTTCTCATTTGGGCCACAAATGAATTATTTTCTAGACAAATAATGAAACCCTTGGTTTTAGAGACAAATACAGTCATTTTTTTCTAAATGTTTTCATAATATTCTGAAGGTTAAAGAGGAAAATTCAGCTTGATACAGAGGATTTGATACACTTTTTTGTTTAGGGCAAGGTATTTCAAAAGGGCCAAAGAGATTTTTCACGTGCATTCTGCAGTGAAGAATGGAAAAGAAATCCCACTAACATCATCAGGAATGGGACTAGGCCCTAACACAGCAAAATATTTCCAATTGTGCTGCAGGGAGGAGGGCAAGATCAACAACTTTCAGGGATGGATTGTACTTGTTGAAGGGAGCCTCATTCACAGACAGAGTCTGATTTTTTTTCATTTGTGAGAAAGGGTGAGGATGACGATATGAAAATATTTCTTCGTGAACTGGCCAGTTGTCACAGTAGCTTAGATGATTGCATTTTGTTTCCTCCCCATTTTCCAGGTAATTTTAATCTCACACGGTCACTAAACTGAGGAAAAACAGGTTTGGGTGTCATAGGTTTTACTTTCCTTGTTGTGTTATTTTAATTGAATATCAGACTTCTAGTGGAATACTTAATTTACCATATACTTGCATTTGCTATGAGCCTTGTGTTAAAATAGGTTATTACACTGTTTCACAGAAATTTCAGATTTATACTCTCCCACATAAGGGCAAGGTGAAATACTGATAGCTTTAGGAATTCTGTAAGTGTTATTGATTTAACTTCATATGATTTTATAGAAAAGTCATTAGTGGTTGAAACATGTTAAAAAGAACTTTATTCCACAGAAGAGGTATGAAGCACTCTATAAATCAGATATTTAAAGTGTCTCATACTGGAAAAACAGCTACTGAGATATTGGAAAATCACTACATTCTTTTCTTTTTTACTTTATTTTATCGAGAAAATATAAGATGTATTGCTGTCTCTGACAGACGCCATGCTTGACAATTCTGCAACAGAAGTAATTTCCTATTTAAGATCATACTCTTTTTTTTAAGGAAATTCATTATTTTGTGACAGGTGCAAGGATATTTTACTACAGTGAATTTAGTAGGCTTATGAATATTTATAAACATACTTTTCTCAACTGTACAGCAGACAACAAATTTCAGTGATTTTCATATATAGAGCATTATAAAGTTTTCTATTTCTTGTCCTTCGGATATTAATTTTTTTTTTTTTTCCTTAAAGTCCAAAAAAATTTAGAACATCTTTCTCTAGTGTTCTAGAGGCTGCCATACACCACCCACAATTAGAAAAACATCAGACTTTTTTCAGACCACCCTTCAGCCATCACAATGACAAAATAATTGTAGAACTCGTAAGATTAGACAAACTGCATGGGAACACGACACTCAGCCTTTGACAGAAACTGGACGGCTATTAAGGAAGTAGCCAAGTAGCGGCATGCTGTTCTGACACTTTTCTTGCTGCCGATGAATACAGAGTGACTCCTCGGAGTGAATGCCAAGGCATCGTGATTAGCATAATTAGAGCATACCTTTGTGGCACTGTTCTATCTGTAAGAAGTTCCAGGAAGAAAGGCTAGGTCGCAATCGGTGATATGCCTCATTATCTAAATACACAGCTTCTGAATTCAAAGACTGCCAAGTGAGGTGGAGTAAAACTGCACTTACTTGCCCTGATATTGCCTGATTAAAAACTTAAAAATATCTTTTTTGTCTCATCAGCTTAGGAAAAATGTTGTGCTTTGTGCTGACTTTATGCTTTATATTAACAGCTAAGCCAGATAAAACATTTTTCCTCTACAGAAATCCCCGAAGTGCCAGCTGCCTAAACAATAACACACGTAAGAAAATCACACTAATTACTACACTATTGTAGGTCTAACTGAAAGGGCAGAGCAACCTTCAGTGCATGGCCCATTGTGCCTTTTCAAATGTGCCGATATATTAAAGTGTGATACAACATAGGTATGATGCCTGAAACCCAGGAGTCTTTAAAAGCCCTCAACAGAAAGTCTATTTAAAGAAAAATAGTCTAATCCATTGTGTAGTAATAACAGTTCTTTTGCTTCTAAAGAGAACCTTTCAGCAGAGTTAAAAAACTTTTCTACTGATATCCTCTTGCTTCATGGCTCCTGTTGTTTTCACTACTCACCTCTCTCCAGGTCTCTCTTGGCCTGCAGACCTCAGAGATAAAGTGACTAAGGCTAAATTTCTTGAGCTGGCATTCTTCAGTTCATTGTATCATAAAATAAATTTGAAGACTATGTCACAGAAGACAGAATCAGTGAGTAAACACCCAGTCACGTGTAAAGAGTAAACCTGAGAAGAGTATATTAGATGGGCTACAAGGCTAGCAAGGTGGTGCCTTGAGCCCTAACAAGCTCCTTCTCAGGTAGCTCAGCTCATTCTACTTGGCAATATGCCGCGCATGGTCAGTCTATTAACTGGTCATGGTCAGTCTTCCCTGAGCAGCACAGGTACAGGAGCACTGGCTCAGTTTGTCTTTGCTCAGTCTGAAGAACTGGAGCTTGGGAAATCTCTTCCTTGTCTCTTCTCCAAATGCTTGCAGTTGACACCATGGTTTGTGTTTGCGAACGTCTTCCACTTTACTCTGTATTATCCTTCAGGTCACATTTGGATGTTCCTGTTCGTCATTGTATTTGTAAGAATTATCCTTTTTTTTCCTTCACCAGCCCTGTACACAAACACAGTGAAATTTTTCCTAAATCAGCTCTTTGAGAAAGGGATTATCTTTGGCTACTTGTTGTACAGAAAAGGCACAGCACACTTTGAGAATGCTTTTGGATATTCTTGTGGACTGAAACTGATCAAAAAAACCCAGAGATCTGTTATTAATTATTCAAAAATCTGCAGTTTAAATTGCTCTCACTTAGCCTGGTTCCAACCAAATGGGCTTCCATTTTTTGATTTTTTTACAAAGAATTAGTGAAATTACTTGCATTTTTATTTTCAAAATCATTACAGAAATTATTGGTTTGTAGCAAGAAATTGTTTATCAATGGTCTGAAAATGAAATCAGGCATTTTTCATTATAAAGATTTTTCTATTTCTTAGATTAAAAGTATTTTATCCACAAATCCCTCTATTTTGCTTTCCTCTTTAAAAAAAAAATAACCCTCCCCCAAATAAAAAGTCTATTCACAGGCCACTACCGATCTCTCAGCAAGAAATGGCCTGTGATTTTTGAACCAATTATCCATGTGCTGTATTTTTCAGAGTTCATACCTATTCTGGTGAGCATCTCCCTCTGCATATAAAAAAAATGAAAAAGCATGAAAATCAGTGCTGAGACTGAAGTCCTGGTTCTGTGATAAAGCTTTTGTGGATAAATGATATTATGAGCCAAAACCTAAAATTGCAAGAATCTAAGTACATTCTGTTTTAACTTCGTAGAATAGCAGGGACTGCTTGTTGTGGTGGCTATTGCTTTCCAGTGGCACTTTTTAAAGACAAGCAAGGAAGGAAGGAATACAAATGACTTCTATCTTCAGACCTCCCAAACACATGCTTATGAAGATATTTTAGACAAATAAAAAAATCCTACTTTCTATTCACAATCTCTATTGTAATTAACGTTTGGTAAAGATAATGATAAAAATCACTAAGAATTACTTCCAGATAGGCAGAACCTAAACATCCATATGTAAGAAAAAGAAGAGAGAGAACATAAATGAAGTAAATTCATGCAATTTCAAGGAACTATTCTAGGATTACTAAGTAGGATTTTTTAAAGGGGTCTTATGTAGGTTGTAGATCAGTAACATGATTAAGGCTGGAAATAGTTCTTCAGATTTAATCTTATGCAACAACTACTAAAATAAGTATAGAACTCTAATGCTCTTCCCACTGAAACCTCTAGAAAGATTGTCATTGATTCAGTGGTATCAAGTCTGCCGCCTTTATCTGCCATTAACAATTGCTTGCAGCAAGACCCTAATGGTGAAAATCTTCAGTTTTCCTCAACCTCTATGTATTTCTACATAGCAATGGTAAAAAAGACTAAGTCTTACTCTATTCTATGTTTAAAAGTCTGGTTTTGCTTAGGGACAGATACTGAAGTGTGGATAGTGTTTAGGAAGTCCAAATATCACATTTCATAATGAGGTTTATGTTGTGTTTGGTTGGAGCTATGGTAAAGGGAAGATCCCTGTAAACTATGCTGTCTCAGGAGGAAAATTTGGACAACTTCTGCTGCCTGTTTTCTAGAGGCTGTAATGCAGCACTTGCCTCTCGGGATTTGGTCTAAGGAAAGATGGAACTGAAGATGCTCCACCTAAACTGAGTACTCAAAATCCTCTCTTGTTCCTCTAACTAAAGCCTGAAGATACCTATTTTCATTGAATATTTCTGTGTTTTAATTTTAAAATTTTCCAGGTACTCTGGAGTTTTTCTAAATCTTCCCACAATTGCTGTCTTCCAAGTAGTTAGGCACATAAGCCCACGTGGCTTTCCAGATCTAGATGTTTCTCCAGTGGTTTTGTTTTTAAAGTGTGTAAAAAAAAAAGGTGATGGCACAGTGCTTGCAGTGATACAGAAGAACGAGACACCTCACCCCTGGGTTTTAGAAGCAGACTCCAAGACTGCAGCTTCTCTTCAGGGGCACGGCTCTGCTCTGACTGCATGGTCCTCCTGTGCCCCTAGCCAGCAAGGATCTCGGTCAGAGCTGCAGACCTGGACCCACACTGCCTGCAGTTTTTCCTTGGAAGAGCTAAGCAGCCTTCAGCTCAGCTCATACAGCTCAGCTCAGTACGTAATGAGCCTTCTGAACTCTTCCCGTATTACCTATAGGGTGTCCTTCAAACTATACTTCACATTTAGAGAAAAACAGACATCATCCTTTCTGCTGCTTTGATAGTGGTTTTTGTTTACCAAAAACAGCAACAGAAAGAGTTAAGCTTTGAGTGTTCCTTTATTGCTATACATAGTTACTATATACAATAACATAGTAGCATATGTGCAAGAATGTAAACAGTTTGTCACAAGTGCCTCACAAATATTTTGTAGGAAAAGACATCAGAGAATCAGAGAATCAGAGAATCACAAAATGGTTTGGGTTGAAAGGGACCTTAAAGATCACCTAGTTCCAACCCTCCCGCCATGGGCAGGGACACTTTCTACTAGACCAGGTTGCTCAAAGCCCCATCCAACCTGGTCTTAAACACTTCTGGGGACGGGGCACCTACAGCTCCTCCGGGCAGTCTGTTCCAGTGCCTTCAACCCTTATAGTGAAAAATCTCTTCCTTATATCTAATGTAAATCTACACTCTTTCAGTTTAAAGCCATTACTCCTCATTCTGTCACTACAGGTCCTTGTAAAAAGTCCCTCTCCAGCTTTCTTTTAGGCCCCTTCAGGTACTGGAAAGCTGCTATACAGTGTTCCCAGAGCCTTCTCTTCTCCAGGCTGAACAGCCCAAACTCTCAACCTTTTGTCATACGAGAGGTGTTCCAGCTCTTGGGTCATTTTTGTGACCCTCCTCTGGACTCGCTCCAACACCTCCATGTCTTTCCTGTGCTGAGGGCTCCAGAGCTGGTCACAGGATTTCAGCTAGGGTTTCAGCAGAGCAGAGTAGAGGAGCAGAATTACCTCCCTCTTCCTTCTGGCTATGCTTTTTTTGATGCATCCCAGGATACCATTAGCCTTCTGGGCTGCAGTCGCACATTGCTGGGCCAGGTTGAGCTTCTTGTCAATCAACATCCCAAGTCCATCTCTTTAGGGCTGCTCTGACTCCATTTTCCGCCAAGCCTGGATTGGTGCACAGGACTGCCCTGGTCCAGGTGCGGGACCTTGCACTTGGACTTGTTGAACTTCATGAGGTTCTCATGGGCCCACCTCTCAAGCCTGTAGAGGTCCCTTTGGCATCCCTTCCCTCCAGCATATCAACTGCACCACACAGCTTAGTGTCCTCAGCAACCTTTCTGAGGGTGCACTCAATCCCACTGTCCACGTCACAACAAAGATGTTAAACAGCATCAGTCTCCTTACGCACCCCTGAGTAATGCCACTCATCACTGGTGTCCACCTGGACATCAAGCCATTGACCGCAACTCTTTCGGTGTGACAAACCAGCCAATTTCTTATCTATCGAGTGGTCCGACCATCAAATCCATGTCTCTCCACTTTAGAGACAAGGGTGTCATGTGGTCCAGTGTCAAACGCTTTGCTCGAGTCCAGGTAGATGACATCATTTGCTCTTCCTTTATCTACCAGTGCCGTAACCCCATCGTAGATGGCCACCAAATTTTTCAGGCACGACTTGCTCTTAGTGAGCCATGTTTTGCTGTCACCAATCACCTCCTTATTTTCCATGTGCCTTAGCATAGTTTCCAGCAGGATCTGTCCCATGATCTTGCCAGGCACAGAGGTGAGACTGACTGGCTGGTAGTTCCCTGTGTCTTCCTTTTTTCTGCTTTTAAAAATGGAGGGCTGTGTTTCCCCTTTTCCAATCACTAGGAACTACCCCAGACTGCCACAATTTCTCAAATATTATAGATATTGGCTTAGTAATTTCATCTGCCAGTTCCCTCAGGACCCACAGATTCATCTCATTGGGTTCTGTGGATTTGTGCACCTTCAGGTCCCTTAGATGGTCTCGAACCTGATATTCTCCTACAGTGGGCGGTTCTTCATTCTCCTAGTCCCTGCCTTTGTCATCTGCAACTTCAGCAGTGTGGCTGGAGCACATGGCAGTGAACACCAAGGCAAAAAAGTTGACTACCTCAGCTTTCTCCATATCCCAAGTAACCAGGTCTCTCATTTTCTTCCAGAGAGGGCCCACATTTTCCCTAGTCTTGCTTTTATCACCGATGTACCTATAGAAGCTTTTCTTGTTGGCCTTGACATGTCTGGACAGATTTAATTCTGACAGGGCTTTAGCTTTCCTAGCCTGATCCCTGGCTGCTCGGACATTTTCTCTATATTCTTCCCAGGCTACCTGTACTTCCTTCCATCCTCTGGTGGCTTCCTTTTTGTGCATGGGTTTGTCCAGGATCTCTTTGTTCATCCGTGCAGGCCTCCTGGCGTTTTCACCTGAATTCCTCTTTTTTGGGATGCATCCTTCCTGAGCTTGGAGGATGTGATCCCTGAATATTAACCAGCTTTCTTGGGTCCCTCTTCCCTCCAGAGCTTTATCGCCTGGTAATCTACCAAGCAGATCCCTGGCGAGGCCAAAGTCTGCTCTCCTGCAGTCCAGGGCAGTGAGCTTGCTGTGTACCCTCCTCACTGTCACTGCCTTAAGGATCTTGAATTCCACCATTTCATGGTCACTGCAGCCGAGGCTGTCCTTGAGCTTCACATTCCCCACCAGCCCCTCCTTGCTGGTGGGAACAAGGTCCAGCATAGCACCGCTCCTCATGGGCTCCTCTATCACTCGGAGAAGGAAGTTATCATCAATGCATTCCAGGAACCTCCTGGATTGTTTATACCCTGCTGTGTTGTCCCACTAACAGATATCATGATGGTTGAAGTCCCCCATGAAGACCAGGGCTTGTTAACATGAGGCTGCTCCTGTCTGCCTATAGAGGACCTCATCCACGCAGTCTTCCTGGTCAGATGGCCTGTAGCAGATCCCCACTGCGAAGTTACCCATCACTGCCCTGCCTTTGATGCTGAGCCATAAGCTCTTGGTTGGCTTATCATCCTTCCCCAGTCAGAGCTCCATACACTCCAGCTGATCACTGACATAGAGGGCAACACTCCTTCCTTGTCTCTCTTGCCTGTCCTTCCTAAAGAGCCTGTATCCCTCCATTCCAACCTTGCAGTCATAGAAGCCATCCCACCACGTCTCAGTGATGCCAATAAGATCATAGCCCTGCAGGCATGCACATTTCTCTAACTCCTCTTGATTATTTCCCATGGTACGTGCATTTGCATAGAGGCATTGAAGTTGGACCACCGATGGAGCTAACTTACTGGCTGGAGTTCCCTTGTGTTGCTCTTTAGGTGGTCTTCTGCCAACCTGTAATCCTTCTTCAGGCTCTGCACATCTATTGCTCTCACTGGCATCAAACGTAGCAGTGGGGTGGATTGAGGTTCCCCTGCCCTGGCAACTTTAGTTTAAAGCCTTCTTCACCAGCATGGCAAGCTTACAACTGGAGAGGCTCTTCCCCTGCTATGACAGATGGACCCCATCAGTCCCCAGTAGACAAGGTTTCTCAAAGAAGATCCCATGGTCTAAGTAGCTGAACCCCTGGCTGTAGCATCAGTCCTGTAACCATTGGTTGATTTGCCAGATTCAATTGTCTCTTTCAAACTACTTTCCTTTGACCGGGAGGACTGATGAAAAAATTACCCGCGCTCCAGAATCCCTCACTGCCACTCCCAGGGCTCTGTAATCCTTTGTGATACCCTCAGGCTGCTCCTGGCTTAATTACTGGTGCCCACATGAAGCAACAGCAGTGGATAATAGTCAGTGGAGTGTACGAGGCTTGGTAGTCTCTTGGTGACATCCCTGATATGAGCCCCCAGTAAGAAGAACACCTCCCTAGAGAATGCATCAGGTTGGCAAAAGGATGCCTCCATATCTCTCAGAAGAGAGTTACCTATTACTATGACCTGTCACCTTTTCTTAGTTCCTCTGGTTGTTACATGGGGGGTGGATTGGGCTGCCTTATTCTGCTCCAGCGTCTCTCCTCATGTGATGGATTTTTTGGTTCTGCAGAGATGCTGCAAGGGCACCTCAGGCTTCTGGGGAAGTCTCTTCCTTCTGCTGGTCTTTTCCATTGCAAACTTCCATTTTTCTGCGTTATTGTTGTCCCCCCTCCTCCTGTGTGTGCCAGTGGGGGAGTTTTTGGCTGTTTGGCGGTGAGTGGGTCCACTGAAGAGTGCACTTGGAACCAGCTAACTCCTTCACAGATTCCCTGATATTTTGCAGCCTTCTCACCGCCTCCTGCAGCTCACACAGCTGCTGCGGGAGGTCCTCCACTTAGGCAGACCTTCTGCAGGCAGGTCTTCAGGAGAAAGGTCCCTCACTTCCTGCAGCCGGAGCTCTGCACTGAGGGCCCTCCCACCAGCAGGTCCATCTGGGGAGAGGCATCGGCCACCGCTGGAGTTGGTGGTGCTATCCTCCAGACAGCTGCATGCTTTGCTCTCAGGCAAGTGCCTGCCATTCTGCCCGGAGGGCGAGGCAGGGTAAGAGCCCCTGGCCTGGGCAGGCGGTCACAGAGCCGTGTCTGATTGCTGGGTAACGTGTACAGCAACAGAATGCCCCACCTTGGAAGAGGCACCAACCGCTGCGCCCTCCCGTGTGGCCCGCCGCGCCAACTGCCCTCTTTACAATGACCTGTTTACTCGCCCTGGTCACCCACGCTTCTTAGGGCTGCCTTCTGTGGGAGTGGGGGGGGTCTATTGTCACCCCTGCCCCGCCCATGTGTCACGAGAGCTGCAGGCTCCTGGTGGGTCTCTGCGTTCCCTGGATTTCCCCCGTTCCAGAACCTCTTGTGCACCTCCATTCCGCACCACTGCTCCAGAGCTGATGGCCTTAGCAATCTGCTGCTTTCTGGGCTCTGCTCTTAGAACAAGACAGGTTTCCAATCAAAATAATGCAACTCAAAGAGAAAGGGGCCTGCTGAAGTGACGGAAGTCCAACAAAATGATTGTAATGAACACAATTTTTGCCAGTCCAATGCCTGGGAAGCCAGGCGAAATTAAGCTGATGATAGGTTTTGCCACTTTTCAAATTTTCATGAGGGTATGCTGATATCCCAGACACAGTATGACTGACGCATTCTTCATATAAGATTAATTTAAAAAGTATGGAGAAAGAGAAAATCCAAGACAAAAGCTGTCCACTGTTCACGTATGACCTGAATGACCAGGAGATGTCTTAGAGGAAACCAGACCAATATGCAAAATATAATCTTATCTATCAGAAGACATCGGACTTTCCATCCAACTTCAGCATCCCATAATGTTACTGACTGTTCTGATGCCATCAACAAAATGATGCAACAAATGGGTGCATTTAGTTCTCTGAGAGGTTTCAGGCAGGTAAGTTGTATTTCTATAGTAGCAAAATGTCATAGCCTTCATCTGTACACCACTGCAAAGTTTATATAAACATTTCTGCACAGAATTATTCATCACAGTCACCGTTTTCTGGGGTTGGCAAGGATGTTGTGTAAGGTGAGGAATATTTAATAAAATTTGAAAAGGGCTGTTTCTTTTGGGAGAAGACACACACTTTTACTAGTTACACAAAGAACCTTTTGAACTAGACATCTACTTCACACTTGGTATGGACTCAAGCTTAGTATAAACACCCATGCAGCCACTCTTCTACATTAATCTGTTTGTTTATCCTCACAAGTTTTGTAACTTGTAAGTTTGAACAACTTGTAAGTATTCAAGATCTAAACTGGAGGTCACGTTGACTAGAATAAATAGTACCTAAATCTCTTCAGTAATAAGAGGAACAATTTGTAAAAAGGCGTTATTGTAAACAGCCATCTTTTTCAGTGATTTGTCATATGCTTGAATAGACAACTGAAAAAAATACAGTGTGTGCAAAAATTCTGGGTTTTGTTGGTTTTTTTTTCAAGACTAGAGTGCATGAAATGCCTGATGTACTGGGGAGTGATTTTAAAGTGGAGGACCTAGTGCTGTGCCACTACTTGCTCTTGGAGACCAGCTGTGCCAGTTGCTGTATTGGAAGAAATGCCTGCTGAGAATCTAGTCTGCATGTGTTACTTAATTTCCTGAATTATCATATTCTCCTAATCAGCTTCTGAATTAAGGACCAAAATTGAGGATCCAGGTGAGAATCAAGGATTTAATGTCTAGAATGAAATAGTCTGTTTTGTCATTTTATTGTTGTGCAAGCTACTGGTACATTTATTCCACGTATCTTGTCTTAGCCACTGAACACTTCTTTTGATTCCACTTCATCTAATTGATCTAAATGATATTTCACAAGCTCAAGAGACTTAAGCAGTTTTATAAGAATCAGATGATGGTACATCTACCAGGGAATTGCAAAATAAATAATTTTGTCAGCCACAGTAAGTGGAGACAGTTGGATTGTTCATTATGAACAATACATTTACTGCTTTTCTCAGTATATGTACTGTCCCTGAACTGGCCACAACTGTGAAGAATTTTTACATATCTGTAAACTGGTTACATAAAGATACTTTGAAAATTAGAGCTTGATTTGGCAATATTAAATAATGCTCGCACATTTCTTGAGCACAGGATCAAGGCTGGATTAGGCCTGTAGGTTTTTACTTGTTATTTTAGATATGCCATAAAACATACAAAGAGATCTAAGATTCCTGCTGTAAGATTGTTCACAAAAGCATGCAACTCTTTCGTTGTCTATTTATCTTAACTTATAGGAAAAACTGAAGAAGTTGCAAGACCAGAATCAGGCTTTTCCTTTGCATGAGGAAGCCATGTAGGACAATATATTTATGGAAAAACAATGATGTGACCTAGTGGTTGTGAATGAAATCCTTGTTGTTTATGGCCTATGAACATCTCATAAGACATAGTGTAAGTCCACAAATGTAAGAAGGAATAACTCCGTTAAATACCTTTTGGATTATTGTATCTTTTTAGTGATAAATGAATAGTAAGATTGGATGGGCAAGAGTGCTTGACAATTTAATTGCTCCAGTTTGGATAGTGGCATGCCATAAACTCATATGACTTCTTCCTGGCTGTAAAAATGTTTTAAAGAACTTCTGGTATTATGCTGTAGTAGCATACTGAAAATTATTTGAATGGTCTGAGATGTTATCTCAAATCTTATTTCAGAGCAACTCCTGCTGTTAAAAGAATGATCCTATTTAAAGGAGGACATCCACTGCCTGTCAGCACCAAGTGCCTAGTCAAATGTTGATTTATGGTTGCTAAAGCAAGCTTAACTGGGAGTTTTTTAGGTACAGCATGTGTGCATTCAGTCTACATCGTTTTTAATTCAAGTCCTGACTTTCTCTGGTGTGGAATTGCTTCACTTGTCTGGTTTAACCAGCCAGTGTGGGTGTAAGGTGCTGAGGTCTGTGAAGTCTTGTCCTCCTGGAGTTTTCCCTGTGCAGGGAGATAAGGATGAAGGGGGTGGAGCACCTTACAAAAGAAAAACCTTGCATGAGTGCTGAAGGAGACAAATCAGCAGCAGCTTAAGCTGCACTTGGGTTTATTCTCTGCTTTTAGTGTTCTGTGAATGAAAAAGACAGTGCTGAGGTGGTCACACTTTTACAGGCTCTCTAATGGAGTGGCAAACTCCATCAGGAGAGGGGCAGACAGGTCCTCTCAGTTCCCACTGATAAGTTTGTTTCTCCAGTAATGCCGGTGGTGGCTTTCCTTCTCACTTTTAGATGACGTCAGAAACTCCAAGCTTCTAAAAACTAGAAACCATGCCTTGAAGGACTGAGGCTCATGTAGATATTATTGCTTGGGGTTTTTTTGTTTTACATGTTTGTAGACAAAAATAAAACTATTCCTCCAAGACAGGAGGTTTAGAAATCAAGTTCTCAAAAAACAAACCAAAACATGCCAATATTTCTCGAAGCCAGATGTTGAGAGATCCTCTCTTTCCCATGAAATACAATTTTTGTGATATATTTGAAAACTGACCATTCAGAATCTTTCATGTGTGTATATAATTTATGGATATATATATAATATGTTTATATATATAATTTGGGCCTTGATATTTGGGAACTTCAATTTGTATACACTCGCATAGGATTTCTTTGGCTATGCTTTGCCATCTTCATTTAGGATGGAGGAGAAAGCAATCAAGTTCCCAAGCAAACTGACTCTGGAAAACACATTCTGGCTGTATTGGCAAAAGCATACTGAGCGAGTTGAGAGAAGTGATTCTCCACCTGTATTTGTTACTTATAAGACCACATCCAGTGTCATCTGTTCGGATTTGGGTTCCTTAGCACATGGACACTGGCGCAGTGAATAGTGGAGGGCCACTAGAATAACTGAGAAACTGGAGTGTGTGACATATGAGGAGAGGTTGAAAGATCTGCGTTTCACAGAATCACAGAACAGTCGAGGTTGGAAGGGACCTCTGGACGTCATGTGATCAAGCTCTCCTGCTCATGCAGTGTCACTGACATCCAGTTGCCCAGCACTGTGTCCAGAAGGCTTTTGAATATCTCCAAGGTTGGAGGCTCCACAACCACTCCGGGCAACCTCTTCCAGTGCTCAGTCACCCTTGCAGTAAAAACATGCTTCCTGATGTTCAGAGGGAACCTCCTGTGCTTTAGGTATGCCCGTTGCCTCTTGTCCTGTCACTGGGCACCACTGAAAAGAGCCTGGCTCCTTCTTCTTCACACTCTCCCTTCGAGTATTTATATAAATTAATAAGGTTCCCCTTGAACCTTCTCTTCTCCAGGCTAAGCAGTCCCAGCTGTCTCAGCCTTTCCTCCTATGGGAGATGTTGTAGTTCTTTAAACATGATTGTGGCCCTTTGACTCTCTCCAGTATGTTCAGTACTGTCCGGTATGTTTGTCTCTGAGTAGAGAGGAAACATCATCTCCCTCAACCTCCTGGCAATACTTGGTCAAACACAGCCCAGGATACCATTAACTTTCTTTACAGAAAGGGGACACTGAGGGCTCATTGTTCAACTTGGTGTCCACCAGGACCACCGGGTCCTTTCCTGACAAGCTGTTTTCCACCTGGGTGGCTCCCAGCGTATACTGGTGCCCGGGGTTATTCTTTACTACTTTGCACTTCTCCTTGTTGGAATACAAGAGGTTCCTGGCATTTCTCCACGCTGCCAAGGTTACTTCAACATAAGTGCAGTATCTTCTCTTTCCACACAATATAGTGAGCAACGCCATGCATCTCAACTTGACAGCCACTTTACCTTTATTCTGATAAAGAATGCTCAAAAAATTCTTCTCCACCATATATGCTGCTGCTGGTTCCTAAGTAACATAACCCTTCTAGCATACACACTGTGGCTCCTGAGCTGAAGTAATTATTCACAGAATCACAGAATGGTAGGGGTTGGAAGGGACCTCTGTGGGTCATCTAGTCCAACCCTCCTGCCAAAGCAGGATCACCTACAGCAGGCTGCACAGGACCTTGTACAGGCGGGTCTTGAATATCTCCAGAGAGGGAGACTCCACAACCTCCCTGGGCAGCCTGTTCCAGTGCTCCGTCACCCTCAGAGGGAAGAAGTTCTTCCTCATGTTGAGACGGAACTTCCTGTGCTTCAGTTTGTGCCCATTGCCCCTTGTCCTGTCACTGGGCACCACTGAAAAGAGCTTGGCCCCATCCTTCAGGCACCCACCCTTCAGATATTTGTAAGCATTTATAAGGTCCCCTCTCAGCCTTCTCTTCTTCAGGCTGAACAAGCCCAGCTCCCTTGGCCTCTCCTCATAGGAGAGATGTTCCAGTCCCCTCAACGTCCTCTTAGCCCTCCACTGGACTCTCTCCAGTAGCTCTTCATCTTTCTTGAACTGGGGAGCCCAGAAATGGACAGAGTACTCCAGATGAGGCCTCACTAGGGCAGTGTAGAGGGGAAGGAGAACCTCCCTCGACCTGCTGGCCACACTCCTCTTGATGCATCCCAGAATGCCATTGGCTTTCTTGGCAGCCAGGGCACATGGCTGGCTCATGGTTAACCTGTTGTCCACCAGGACACCCAGGTCCCTCTCCACAGAGCTGCTCTCCAACAGGTCCACCCCAAGCCTGTACTGATGCTTGGGGTTGTTCCTCCCCAGGTGCAGGACCCTGCAATTTGCCCTTGTTGAACCTCATCAGGTTCCTCTCTGCCCAACTTTCCAGCCTATACAGGTCATGCTGAATGGCAGCACAGCCTTCCGGTGTATCCACCACACCTCCCAGTTTGGTGTCATCAGCAAACTTGCAGAGGCTACATTCTAACTCTTCATCCAGGTCGTTGATGAAGAAGTTGAACAAGGCTGGGCCCAGTACTGACCCCTCAGGGACACCACTGGTTACCAGCCTCCAACTAGACTCAGCGCTGCTGATGACAACCCTCTGAGTTCTGCCATTCAGCCAGTTCTCAATCCACTTCACTGACCACTCATCCAGCCCATAGTTCCTGAGCTTCCCTAGGAGGATATTATGGGAGACTGTGTTGAAAGCCTTGCTGAAGTCAAGGTAGACAACATCCACGGCTCTCCCTTCATCTACCCAGCCAGTCATGTCATCGTAGAAAGCTATCAGATTAGTTAGGAATGATTTCCCTTTGGTGAATCCATGCTGACTACTCCTGATAACCTTCTTTTCTTCCACTTGCTTGATGATGACCTCCAGGATAATCTGCTCCATCACCTTTCCCGGGATGGAGGTGAGGCTGGTCTGCCTGTAGTTCCCTGGGTCCTCCTTCTTGCCCTTTTTGAAGATTGGCGTGACACTGGCCTTTCTCCAGTCCTCGGGCACCTCTCCTGTCCTCCAGGACCTCTCAAAGATGATGGAGAGTGGCTCAGCAAT
>Ga0065711_1031835_pt1 | contig 28622 bp, 15 predicted proteins | sample Hoacrofraction12_FD_59098 | JGI IMG/M metagenome (GOLD analysis project Ga0065711, IMG submission 59098) | Hoatzin crop microbial communities from Cojedes, Venezuela - Epithelial fraction 12 v2 (version 2) | ecosystem: Host-associated > Birds > Digestive system > Esophagus > Crop | place... | reverse complement strand
TGCCCTCTTTTAGTTTAGAGCCATTCCCCCTTGTCCTATCACTACACACCCTTGTGAAAAGCCCCTCTCCATCCTTCCTGTCGGCCCCTTCAGGTACTGGAAGGCTGCTATAAGGTCACCTCGGAGCCTTCTCTTCTCCAGGCTGAACAGCCCCAACTCTCTCAGCCTGTCCTCGTAGAAGAGGCACTCCAGCCCTCTGATCATCTTCGTGGCCCTTCGTGGTTGTCCTTCACATGCCCGGTGAGCGCACTCAGGATGAATCGCTCCATAATCTTCCCCAGCACCGAGGTCAGGCTGACAGACCGGTAGTTCCCGGGATCCTCCTTCCAGCCCTCCATTGATCTTGCAGCCACAGCATCTGGTGTCAGAGGCAGGCACGGTCCAGGGCAATGGGGAATGGTGGGGAAAGAAATGCCATGTAGGACAAAGAAACCATTTTTAGCTTAATAAGATAGACTGGCTGTAAAGATTTCAGCTGGCACCAGGCTGCTCTGCTTTGGCAGATCGTGTGTGGCCTGGGTGCACACCCAGGGTCCGAATACGAACTTGGCTGCTGTGTCTCTGACACTAATGCTACGCATAATGAGAGCTTCTTAATTAGAGGTGTTCCACAGCAGCACTTATTCTCAACTTATGTAATGAATTTTTCTGTAAGTAAAAGTGTAGTACAATAACTGTGATGCATGATGGGCGTGTTTAGATAACCCTATTACTTTAGGAAGTGCAGTACTTCAAAGAAAACTTATCTCAAGGTGTCCCTTAAACTTTGCTTTTGTATTACCGTCTGGATTACTCTCCTATCTCCTTCCTTTGATATGTTAATTCAGTCATTTTCCCTATCAGGGCTCATTGGTCCTGCTTTTTTCTTCTTTTTCTTTTTTTTTTTTTAAATGTAATTTAATTTTGTGGAGAGTTAATGCTTATCAGTCTTGTTTTACTATTTGGGAATTTCTGTGACCATTTTTCTTCTTTAAAAGTCTACATACTTTCTTGACTGACTTCTTTTGAGTTTACCACAACATTACGTTACTAGTTTTTTAACAGTTCTTCCTTGTTATTCTTTATTATTCTAAAACCAGCAGGACTGACCTGACTTGGTTTTAGTTAGGGCTGCTTGAGTCTTGTAATGCTTTAGCATAAATAAGAAACATATAAATCAAAGCTCCTGACTGGAAGGTTTTGTCAGGCTCTCTTCTAGGCATATAGTTGTTAACTCTGAAAAAGTAGCCAAGATTAGTCAGATTTCGTGGAATGAAATGAAAATTCATGAGAAGTTTACTCCTGTGGGGAAGAAACACTTGTTGGAATTGAAGCGTGGTCACAAATGAAGTTTCTGGCTTTGGGTGCCTCTGTCCCTTGGCCAAAAGCATCACCTGTCAGATTTTGCCAAAACTCGTGCGGCGTATGAGATCTGACTTGTTTTTCATCAGCTGTACGGTAAATGATAATGAATTCATTTACAACTCCTTACTTGAGCCCTTTAAGCAATAGCTTTAAATATCTGTGTACCATTTTCTCAAAAATCAGGTGTCCAGCTGGGCCCCACACACACAGCTCGGACGATGCTGGTTCTGCAGGGCTGCGGCGGCCTCATACTGAATTGTAATAATCTAATTCTTTATCCCTTTCTTACTCAGCATAAAGCTGAGAAAACAGTTTTATCGTTTGTAGTTCAAATTTAGCAAAAGTCGTATGGTTTAGCAGGAGCGTAATTGTATTTACTGCAGAGTTCAGCCCGCTCTTTCAGATTCCCCGCCTTCCCCCTATGGTACGGCAGAAACATGCTGGTAATACAGCTGAGAATATCGCGGCTCCATTCCTTCCATTAGAAGGGTGCTGCCCTTATAATTCCGATGGTGCCGGTGCACCAATATAGCAGAGCTTCAGCGGCCGAAGAAGAGGGGAGGAGGGGAAGCCCACATTTAGAAGTTTGTTGACATGTGGCCCTTCATGTCGCTGCAGTGATCTCCGCGCGATGCTGCTGTCGGAGGGTTCGTGTCGTCACGGTGGTGGCTGAAGTGTAGCATAAAGGGAGCGGGTTTTAAATCAGCCTCGGCAGATACCAGTACCAGTCTGTCCATCAGGATGGAGTCACCTCCCTTCGTTCTCTGCCGGCTTACTCTCATGGTATGGGCGGGGTTTGCCTTCCTCTCTACAATATTGATGTATTTAACAATATTTTTCAGCTTGTTAAAAGTGTGCTGCGTCTTTGCCTCTGGGCACTTGAATAGCAATTAACAGTATCAGTATGTAATGAGGTACTGTATATAGGTTGAAAGAGAAAGTCCTCCTTTTCCTCTTATGTGTCTAGCAAACATCAAATGAAATTCACACCTCTTGGGTTACTGTTTTTTTTCCCATTCTTGTGCTTTGTGTTGGTGTGAGTGTATCTTGGTGTCTGGGGATTACCTCGCCCGCTGGTGGAACTGGGTGTCTGTTCGTCAGTGCTGAAATTCCCTGCTGAATGTCTCTTTGCAAGGCTGACTCGCCATTGGAAGCTGAAGTTGGACAAGCCCTGAACTTTGGGGATATCTCATCCTTGCTGAACCACATATTTTTGGGCTGGAGCTAGATCCAAGAGCCAGCTGTACTCAAAGGCACGGGGTTTGCATCTGGAGATGGATTTTGGCTCTCACCTCTGCTTAATTTTCCCCAACTCCTCCGTGAGCTACCCTGTACTACTGTGCGGTTGCTCTGACAGGCAAGACGGAGATTTTGTGATTAGGAGCCTTCCATCATATGGTGTCCCTGCTGCGTTTCGTTGCCAGCTGTCTTCCTGGGGCTCAGGAATCTTTGCTTTTACCATGCTTCACACAGCATTAAACTGTGTAGAAAAGGCCAGATGCTGCTTTCCCCTTGCCTTTTGTCAGCCTAGAGAGTAATTTCACTCCTGCAATGGCACTTTGCTCCTGTTAACTGGTGCGTGACTGCAAGAGGCTCCTGGTCCTCCTTGGTTCTCCTGGTCCTCTGGCACAGAGAGGTCGTTTTGCAGAGGGTGATTTCCAGAGCGGGCTGATTGCGTGGGACCACCTTTTCTTTTCCATTTTGGGGTGTTTTGGTGGGTTTCGACCCAACTGCAGCACAAAGGCAGCCAGAACATGTAGTGGTTTTATTTTCCTTGCTTTCCTTTTTTCTTTTTTTTTTTTAAGGCATCCTTAAAACAGGAGTGGCAGTGAGGTCTTTTATCACCACCACGTTCTTTGACTGGAGTTAACCTCTCTAGATATTTAGCTAATAAAACTGAAGTTTTCTGCAGTACCCACAACACCAAGAGACATTCTTTGAAGATGAACTCCTCCTACCCACTTTCCTTCTCCATTTCTATTTGGAGATGCTCCTTACCCCGCTTTTATCCTGCGAGGGAGGAATTTTCTGAGCCCGAAATGAAGAAGCGGCGCCTGAGGGGACTTTAATACAGAGAGGTTACAACTCAGACAATAATTTGGGTCAATTTAAATGGCATGTGGGTGTGGGTTTAAATAAATGGCTTTAACCTTTAGCTTACTGATGGAACTGAAAATAGATACAGGGTTGGGCACATTGGAAGAAATGTGTACCACTGCTGCCAGCATTACTTTGAATAAATAGATCACTCTTCAGGGCCGTCAAGCCAGCACCTTTGCCAGTAATAGGAAAGAAGGTGGGTTTTTTTTTTCCTATTTCTTTTTTTAACCAGCAGCCAAGTCTAAAAGAAGCTCTTATGTTTTTTTTTGATGGCTTTGCATTCACAACCCTGTACTTCGCAATTTGCTTCTGTCAACTGGACTTTTAATAATATTCCTAGATCTTTGTGGTTATATAATCATCCAGTTATGTCTGTATGTGGACTCTCCCTAACCAGTTACATCCTGAAGGCAAGAATTGGAGCATGTGGTGATCATTACTGAATCTTATTACCTTGTTTCAGTCAGGAACTCTCTGAACTGTTGTTTGGTGTTTTTTTTTCCCTGTTTATTTGTGGCACAAGAACGAGAGGAGAACTCATGAAATTATTTACAAAAAGCAGTGGATGACCTCTAGTTTGGTAATAGCCTTCTCTAGTCTGAGGTCTGTCACTCCTGTTGCCCAGATAGTAGATGTGGAGTAGGTATGAGCTCCTGTGGCTTGTGGCTACAGGAGGAGAGTAGAATTACCAGCAGAACTCTTATGCTACCATACAAACATGTATCTGTAGAAGAAATACGAAAGTCATCATTATTTTAAGCTCCTAACAGTGTGAAAATCTCATCCAGATTATTGTAATGAAAAGGAGCGATGTGGCAGCTACTCAGAATTGTCCACAAAAAGTTGATGTAACTTGCAGTTGGTTGGTGGGAGGGGAAGAGAAAGTTGTTCCTGTTCTGAGAGCGGTGAAAACTCTGTTCAAAAATCAAATAAAACAAAAGAACCACAGAGCAGATATAATGCAAATGTGGTGTTAAGATTTCGAAGTGTAGCTGAACCCCAGCTTGGAGATCCCTAGCTGAGCTGTGTTGCCTCTGCTCTGCAGCTCTGGCCCCAGCTGCCCGGTGCATGGACAGCTTGGGCAGAGATCGGGAGCCCGCGTCATGCCAGAGACAGCCTGGAAATCACAGCTTTCCAGTTGCTCTGCCCGGGCTGCTGGGCTCTGCCTCTGTGACACTGATCAGGGGGGCTGTCAGGGCTGCAGGACAAGGTGGGTCTTCAGGCTCATGGCTTGAGAAGAAGGAGGTTGTGAGCTACGTGCCCTAAAATGTCTCTCATTCCTGAGGCTTCTTGTCCTTGCCAGGCTGCTCAGTGAGAGTACTCAGAGCTGCAGAAACAGCCCGATGAGTAGCCTGGTAACAGTAAACTTCTTGAGGAGACAAAAAGCTGGTGTTGGGTGTCAAAGGCTTGAGGAAACATGGTTTCTGGTTCTCCTCCATGTACCAGCCACTGCTCGGAGGCTGAAGGTCTGCCTGCGAGGAAGGAAGCTGTGAGTTTGGCTTGGTTTATGCTGATGGGTTGATTTTTTTTGGCACTAAGTAGCAGTGTTGTAAATGTACATTGTGTCTTGCAGTACTCACCCAGTCACAGAATCACAGCATGTTAGGGGTTGGCAGGGACATCTATGGGTTGTGTAGTCCAACCCCCCTGCCGAAGCAGGATCACCTAGAGCAGGCTGCACAGGACCTTGTCCAGGTGGGTCTTGAATATCTCCAGAGAAGGAGAGTGGCTGAGTGTCCTCACCCTTTAAAGCTGGAGCTGCATTTTGTTTGCAAAGAGTGGTAGTATTCAACAGCAGTGTATGTCGCCCACGCTTAGTAATGACAAAGCTCAGCAGCGCAGGAATTGCCTAGATAAGAGATGCTGATAAAGAACAACCAACTTATGATCTTGTAAAGGCAATGAAGACTTCTTGGAGGAGTACAAAGCTATTTTTGGCCGCTGATTTGCTCCTGTAGCATAAATGTAGGCATGATAAAATATGCAGATAATGTTTCATAGTAACCATCTTCTGATAGATAATAATGGCAAAGAAAAATAGAGTCGTAAGTTTGGTGTGGTTTCCTGCTGCAGGTTGTTACTACTGGTTATACCTGCTGAGTAGCTGATACATAGTTACAAAGCATGCCAAGGACAAATAAATGTGTTTTCACCTGTTATGCTTGCATAGATCTTTAACCCATTATAAAAGGGTCGCAGCCTTGTGTTCTGTAAAACGTACTGCAGTCTCGACCCTACGTAACTGCGTCATACCATGACAGTATGAAGCTCTGTGGGAAGATGTTTTGGCATACATTTCCATAATGAAATACCTTAAATTTTCTTATGCAAAACAGATTGGAAGTGATTCACCTAAAATGTGAGCAAATTTTGCGAGAAACCTCTTAGAAGAGAAGCAGATTGGTCATGAGCTTGTGATTTCATATTTTGTGGGTGTGGGAGGAGCTGTGGAGCTGCCGAGGCTGGGGGACAAATTGCGACAAGGTGCCACTGAGGGCAAAAGCTCAAGAGCTGAAGTCCAAAGGGTTGGACCTCATTTCACAGCAGTGAGACCGTTCAACGTACAATGGTAAGGATTGAAAGAGAAATGCTGGAGAGAGGTAGAGAAATTCTTCCTTTTCAGGTTATCTGCCAACTCTCTGGTTAATCAAGATCAGGAAGAAAATAGCCCAGATGGTTTAGTTGTTCTGTGATTGTTTGCAAGGGTTTCTCAAACCCTTCCCTGAAGCATCTGCTTTTGCTACTGTCTGATTTGGGTTTCTGGTCTGAACAGAGCACTTGTGTGATCTGCTATGGCAGATTCCAAATTCTAAATATCATATAGCATAATCCGTAAGGACACAGCGATATCCCCCCTGCAAGGTGTTTATCTTCCATGTCCTGGGCCTTTTTGTGCCTTTACGTTCATCCATTGGAGACTTCTACACTGCTTATCAGTGGAGGAATCAAGGGTCCATACAACTGATGAATGCCAGCCACAGCGAGCGCTGAAGGCTGGTCGGTGTGTGACCTTCATCTGCAGTTCTGTATTAAAAGTGGTTATGGTCAGTGATCTTTTTCCTTGGTAACAGCAATATTAAATGTGTTCCTACGTCCGTGTGCGTGCGTACCCGTGTCTACACGCAGGGAACAGTCTGCTGCCTGTGTGTATGTGCGTGGACTTGTGCGTGTGCCTGCGTATGGACGGATGGAGGGCCGTTTGATATGTAACAAGGGCAGGTGTGGATTTTCGGTTGTCTGCGGGGAGTATAAATGCCTGTGTCTGCGTGCGTAGCTGTGATGAGTTAGCACAAATAGCAGAGAGATGAATATTGCAGCAGGCGCCTGGGAGGAGCCGTGCACCCTGCAGCTCCGACGGCTGCCCTGGCCGAACGGCGCGATGTGCAGAGATCAGCAGCCGGCCTGCCCTCCGACACCGGGCGCTCGGGGGAACGGGAAGCGCGAGTCGGGGGGGTGAGGCGTGAGTTATTCGTGTAACAATTTGTATGAAGTAGGCACTTTCTTGTTCCTTCCTTTTGATCTTTGTAGACACCCTAATTATGGATACAATCTTAACAAGGGTGATTAAGGGCCTCAGGGGTTATAAACTAGGAGGAGAGGTTAAGCAAATTATGTTATATTCATTAGAATAAAAGAGATTAAGAGGGGTTGTGACCAAGGTGTACAAAGTCCAAAAGGCATTGAAGAAAAAAATTGATGCCACCAGAATATTCAAGAGAGAAACTGTGAAGACAGGGTAGGTGGAGGGCAGGTGGCATTTTGCCTGGACTTGGTTGTGCGACATTTTTACAAGGGTATTGCTCACGGTGGAGAAAATGACTTATACTGATCAGTGGGCTGTAGGAAGACAGCTTGGGACACAGATATGTTGATGGCCAGAAGTATAGGATATATATCACATAATTTCTTTTTGAAGTGTCTGAGCAGGCTGGGTTTGGGCAGAGGTTAATGAATGAAAAAAGGGACTGAGCTTTGGAGCTTGTTTGGAGTGTAAGCTGGGATGCAAAATGCTGGGAGGGGGAAAACCTCCCACTTTCATATTGAAGAAGCCATTGTACAAATTTGGTAATTAAAGCAATGCTGTAAAGCTGTGATATTAGGGGACTCCACTGCACGAAGACTAGATCATTTGGGGGGAGCAGCACAGCAAAGAAACGAGACCACTGATGAGTTCTTTCCCCCATGTGCCCCAGTTTCCCACTGCCCGGACAGCGCCGGCCCCTCTGTGAGCTCTTCCCGGTGAGGGTCCCACCTCTCCGTGTCTTTTAGATGTGACCCTTCGTAGGGATGAATTCAAGATTCTCAATGCCTGTTGGGTACCGTGTTTTGAACAATGTATATGGCTGCCTCAAGAGTAGGGCAGGGGCAGACTGACCCCTGAAATCCAAGGGTGATCTAGAATATATTTGGTCCTGCTGGTTTGTGACCCATTTCTTTAACACCTTGCCTGGAGAATAAAAAAAAATGGGTCACATTCAAACCTTTTACTCAGTCATACTGCACTAATGCATGTATATATTTTTTTCATGTCTGCATACAGTCTGCTTCTCAAATTTCTTGTATGAAGTGATCTTTATGCTTTTCACCAGATTTTCATTTGAGATTTAAAGCCAAAGCTTTGCTAATCAATGTAACTTACAGCGTTTCAGTCACTTTAGCTGAACATGAAATAAATTGCTAGTTCTTGGCCCTGTTAAGTGACTACAGTCCAAGAAGTGAAAACAGTTATTTTTAGACTGTTTTTGTTGAATTTAAAAATCTTTTATGAAGGAGATTGCAGTGATGATTTGAGAAAAAGTGTTTAACTATGGCTAAGGAAGCTGGCAAGCTCCTGCCAAACTCGTACCGGTTCTTGAGATTCAGCCTAGAGTTAGCTAAAGCCTGGTACAGCTGAAGAGTTGAGCCTTCAGCAATACATGGGGGTAGGTTGTTGGCTGTGTGTAGAGGACACGGGGGCTGTGGGTCTAGGAGACCTCCATCCTATCCTCTGATTGTTCACAGAGTGAGTAATTACCTGGCAGTGTGGGTGTTTGCTGCATCCCTTCTACTCACTGCCTATGGAAAGGAGGCGTAAGGAGTGAAAAACTGAGAGGCTTTTTGTCCAGTCCTTCCCCCTGTGCTCTTCAGTCCAGCTGGGCATCGCTGGGTGGGAGGGTGGACATTGACCTCAATAGAAGGGATCATAAGAAACATGAAACTATAACAAAGTAGCTTTAATAACATGTTCTAGTTGTTAGCAGTTTTTATTATTACAGTTTGTATTCTTGCATACGTAGTGATCTAATGATGTAACTATTGTACTAACCCCTATTTCTACTTAGGAGTGTAGTGGATGAATGTAGATGTAAATTATCACTTTAAGTCATTAGACAAAATAATTAGAACCAAAGCAAGTCTTGGTCCTCAGTGGATAATTGGGATAGCTGTAGGATAAGAGACTCCTAACGTCTCCTGTGCTGGAGCAGTGCGCGTGGGAGGCACGTGGTGGCTTCCAGAGCTCCTCAGCATCCAAAGCCCGTAGCCAAGCCCCTCCCGAACTCGGTCCATCTCAACCTGGTATCAGTCTTAATAGAAAAAAAGTCATAAGGAGCTAGCATGGCTACACCAGGAGCTTTTCACTGGTGTGAAATAGTACAAACCTGGCGAGCAAAAGCCATGTGGCTAAGGACACCACCAGTTATCAGCCATGTAGGCTAAAATCAGAAAGACTGAGAGGCAAATGTAGTTATGGCTGTGAAGGGTTGTGAGATGACTTACAAAAGTACTGGAAGTAAGAGGACGGCAAAAGTCCATCAGTAAGAAAGGGAAGCAAATAAATGGACTAGACAGAGGAGACAGAAATACGAAATGCCATTATTTTGCACTGCTCTTCACAGAAAGGTTAATAATCGTGTCAGATCTGTAACAGTGTTCCCTGTAACAAGGGGTTATGAGCAAAGGCAAGAACAAGATAAGGAGTATTTAGATAAGTGTGATATATTTGGGTCAGCATGGCCTTCTGAAACGTGCTCACAAAATTATTTGCAATGACTCTGGGAAGCTCGCAGAGGATAGGGCGATTGTCAGAAGTCTGGAGGAAGGCAAACATAGGACCTGTCATTACAGAGGACGGTACATGGGAAACAGAGGTTTGCGAATACCCAGAAAGACAGAGAGCAAATTATTGAACTTGCACTTACCTGTAAGCAGCAAATAATATCTAACATGCTTTATAAAGCCCAAACTAATCGAATTTCCTTCTCTGCTTGGGTGACTAATCCAAAAGAAGGCAAGCAGAAGCACTTTGCTTTTAGCCAGGAGTCTGATGCTCACTTAAGCACCGTGTTCTCGTATCTGAGAGAAAGCTGGGTTAAAACTTGTGGCTTTCAACCTTTTTGATTAGTGGATCAGTAGAAGCTTTTAGCATAGGTGCACATTCCCAGGGAGCAAGGAGTTCACTGGCCAGTAACTAACGGCTGCACACCTGACTTTAACAAAATCTTAAAAACATTTTATTAATATTTAACTCAAATGTGCTTGAACATTTTGGCCATGGGGTGTGACAAGGATCTGCCTCCATTTTCGTTAGTTGCTTGGATGATGGACCAGAAAGTACGTTTCCCAATGGTGCATGAGCCCGGATCATTAACAGAGAAAACACAATTGCCCACATGCAAAATAAGGGATTGCTGTATGAGGATCATTGCTTCAGGAGAGCACAGGGGATGTCACTGTGGGCCCTCGAAGGGGTGGGCGGCCAGCAGAAGCAGCTGAGGCACATTGTTCATGGAGGAGGTGGGCAGCCCTAGGGGACAGCAACAAACCCAGCGCTAGTCCTACTGGTATTAGTCTGCGGTCTGCTGCTATCCTCGGCAAATACTGCAACGTTACTGAAGATGGGAGCAACCTGGGGAGGTTGGAGGGAACAGTACTGGCACGTTCAGGACTGTTTCAGAGCAGCTGCTTGGAACAGGGTTATGACCTATTGTTACCAGTCTCAAAGGTGTCCAAGCAGGCGGAGAGTTGCCTTGATAATGAAATCAAAATTTCAAAATCTGTGTGCTCGAAGGCGTGGCACAGAGGGATTTACACTCTCATAAATGCAGTTACAGGTCCTGATTTAGGAAAACACTGAGGCATCTGCTTAACTTTTTCTGTGGCAGGTTTCAAGCAGGTGCTAAAAGCTCTTCCCTGAATGAATTGCTTTTCTGAATTGAGACCCAATCAAACATTTGCTTGTTTTAGAAAAAAGATAAATGCAGTAGCATATATTCTCCAAAGAAGGAGGGGAATATGCATTAAGGTATTTTTAAATGTCTATTTTTATAAATGCTTTCTCTTAATGGAGATTGCTGCGTACAGCAGTATGCTCCTCTGCTTTGCTCTCTCTCCACCATCCCTTTCCCCACTGTGTTTGCTATGAAAGAGTTTTGCCTTGGGCAACAGCCTGTACTGCAGTGGAGTATCACATACAGAAAACTTATCTAACATCGTACAAAAATGTAATAGGTGGGCAAAGGATGGGAATCTAGAGGTAAGCCTTTAAAAAGGTGTCTTAAAGATAATTATTTTTAAACATTTTTGGGGCTTTTGCATAAAGATTGCAGAGCAGGCATTCCAGTGTCTTATACAGCACTGGATTTATGCTCTGTAATAAATGTATCCATAGGGTGCTGCATCGTGGTAATGATGGTGAATGATAGTAAAATTAGGAGAATTAATAATGAGCCAGCTGGAATAATTTACCACTGTGATAACTAAACTCTAACCTAATACTCCATGTATTCACAGAACTATTTACAAAGCAGACTGAATGCGAGAGTCTTAGGGGAATCTTCTATAGAAAACAAAGTGAAACCCTAATCATAAACAAGCGCCGTAGCGTATCATTAAGAGGATTAAGTGGCTTGAAATTGATGTCTGAGGCATTTTGGTTGATTGTTGCTAAAAATACCACATGCTTGACAATTATCTCCTGTTTTCCTGCCTCTCTTCTGCCAGTTGTCTGTCGTGAGGTGTTAACCGCGTTTACCAGGGCTGCCTCGTCGCGGGTCTTCAGCTGCGAGGTTTGCTGCTCTGTGCCAGACCTGGTCTGGGCGGTGCAGCCTGCTGCGCTGGCACTGGTCGCTGCCAAACCAGTAATGCCTTCGTCACGGTGAGGGAGAGGGCAGGTTCAGCAAACGCGGGGCTGAAACCGAAGCGGAGCAGCGCAGGACTTCTCGGGTTCGGTAAAAATTAGTTTCTTCTGTAGCTTTTTAAACAAAAGGCTTGGGGTTTAGTTTGAGATGCCTGTTTTTCCTAAGAAATATCTCTTACGTTATTATCAACAAAGTTTTCAAAAATTTTTGAAATTTCAATGAAATGTTGCACAAATGAGTTTTGTACGGACTTCAGCTTGTAATAGCTTTCTGAATAATTAGTATTTCTGAGACTTTCACTTTTGGTCTAATTATAAATATATTTTTTTTAAGTAACAAGTTTTTAAAGGTAGAAGGGTTTCCTACTCTCTCCAAATTAGTGATTCCTTGCTGTTGTCTGGTTGGGCTGTGCTTCGTCAGGAGGAAGAAGCTGCAGATGTAATTTAGACAGGTCAGACGTTTCTGAGGCAAAGCTTTAAAAGCAGCATCACCGTATCTCGGTGAATGTCGCCACAGAGATCGCTTCCCGATCTGTTTGGGCTGTCGGTAGAAGCCCACGGAAAAGTGGGTTGCACCAAACTCCTAGATATATGGTAACTCAAAGCAAGTCATATGGTTGCTTCCACGACTGTTTGATGTGTGTAAGTTTGGCGTAGCCACGAGCACAACAGGCAGTAGGACAACCTCTGCCCTGCTGATTGAAATGCAGAAATTAATGGGGAGTCTTGCAGTGATTGCAGCACCTGATCAAGAGATCAGGTCCTACTGGAAAGGATGCAAAGTATCTGCTCTTGCAAGAGGATCAAGAGAAGCTCTGTGCCTGTGGCCCCGTGGCAATCTGCACGTGGAGGTCGGGGTGACACAGCCTTGAGCCGCATCACGCCTAGCTTGTGGGCGCGGGGCTGCCTGCAGCCATTGCCACGCAGCCCCTCTGCTGTTTTGGATGTGTAGAGGGTTTCAATCTGATCTGCGTGCTCACCTGAAATATCACCCCTTGTCATTTTGGGGGGTATTGAGTTAAACTGTCAAGAAAAATGCAGGTCTTCAACATCACAGGTTGGATTTGGGTGTGAACCAGTTCTTTGGCTCTTGCCGGTTCTGCGTCCTGTGCCCCTACAGTGCAGTGTCACAGCGAGCTGTGTTTCTGTTGTGTTCAGAAAACATTGGCACTGAGAGCTGCTAGCATGCCTGCTCTGTTGCCATGAGGATCAATATCCTGCATAATTTTAGAAAAAGCAAATGTTGGATGAGCTTGTGATCCTGGCTCAGCTCTGTTTTATTGTGATGGCAGCCAGTGCACGGACAAAGAAACCCCAGAGTTTCGATCAGAAGTTTGGGTTGGCTTTTTTTCCTTTATCAGTTTTATCATCAAAACATTGACTGTGTGTCCTGACTCCAGCCTCTCGGGCAGCGTGAGGTGTTGGTAGTCGAAGCCAGAATCTCTTCGCCGAGGCAGAGGTTCGCGCGTTCCACGTCTCTGGCTCTGCTGCTGCGCTGCAGACAGCGGCAGAGGAGTTGCAGGAAAAAATGAAGGGCAGCAAAGTTTTAGACTGTGATTTGACCCATTCCTTCTCATGTAAGATGAGGTGCCGAAGCCACTGACCTGTTGCCTGTCTTTCTTGGGCACTTCTGTCCTTTGTTTGCAATAGAATTACACCAGGGTTGGAGGTTTAGACCGTAATTTAGATCTACTCATCCTGCTTTGAGGACACCTGCATAAATAAATATTGAACGTACCAGTTTCCATCTGTGGGCACTGCCTCAGGGTTGGCTCTTTTATTCAGTTTATCTTGCATACTCTGCAGACCGATGACTAGGCCACAGTCAGAGAGGACTTTGAGAGAAGCACGAGCGAAAGGGAAGATCCCAGCAGTCCCTCGTGCCGATGGCCATGCTGCTGCAGCTCGTTAGTAATCCACGCACCCTCTGGGAAAGCCACATATTTAAGGAACGTAGCAGGAAGAGGAGGTATCAGCTTTGTGCCGGAGTTGAAAGATATTGCCAAATGAAGTTAGAATTTCTGTCTCGACAGCAATCAAAATTAGCCTTTCGTCATACATTAAGGTAGCACTCAAATTATTCTGTAAGCATTAGTAACTTAATTGTATTATTTTGATGATGCATGCATAAATAAATATTGAATATATTAGTTATCTTCCATACGGAAATGAAGCTAATATATTAGTGCGGATGGAGACTCGTCACTACTGGCTGTTGTTTCTGAACAGCCCTACTGTTCTGGCTGTGAGCTGCATTATTTTGAGCTACTGTGTTTCCCTTTTTGGTTCATTTAATCCGATGTAGTCCTACATTCAGCGAGTATTTACATGACCAGGCGAGATGTGATCTTCATAAATTATTACAACCAGTGAAAGTCCATCACACTGCGTGAAGGATTTTGGGTACAGAACAGTAAAGGAGCTTGCTCTGAGTCACAACCGGCATCTCTGTCAAAGAAAAACAAAAATTTTCAAAATACTATATGTACCAGACTACAAATGAAAGAAATGTGCTGGTATATCAGAGCAATTCATTAAACACACACAACCTGCTGAGAGATACAGCAGTATCATTCCGGTGTAAATCAGTTCATAAACTTGTTTTTAATTTTTTGGCAGACTTATGAAGCCAATTAGCTTGGTAATAAATATTCAGCTTTAATGGGCAAGTAAATAATTAATGTTATTGCCTTTGTAAATTTTACTTTTCAGTTATAAATTAACATAATTAAGAGAGTAATGTTTCAGTACGCATTTTACCAGCCAAATCTAAATCAAGCAATTAAACTGTAGGTTTTCCACATCAAATGAGTGAAGTTTATAACGATACAAACTGTAGACATAAATTTGTTTTTCATGGTCAGATTCATTACAAAAACATGAAGGAAGATATTCAGCAGTAGATGTAATCAAGTATATTATTTGAAGAACCGTTAATATATATTTCAACTACTTTTTGTTGTCCTTCCGTAGTGAAGCAGAAAGGGGGAAGCACGCTTCACGTCAGCCTCTGGCAGTGGGATAATTGCCTGTGTGTAATTGTGATGGCTGCTGTAAAATGGTTATCGCTGGATAGCGGTTGTCACATCTCTTTGTTGGATTGATTGCAAAAATACGATGTGCGGTATGGATCTGAAAAGATAAAAATTCCTCTGTAGTCATTAACTTCAACTCCAGGCTGACTTACACCAGATGAGCGTTTGATAATATGTTTTTTCCCCCTCTACTTCTTGTTTTATATTTCTTGTGATGTGCGTAGACCATCTTCCTATGCCATTCTTCAAGCTTAGCGAGCAATCAGAGCAGTAACGCGTTTCTTGAGAAGATGAGCTAGTAGGAATATGTAAGTACTTCTGCTCTGAATGCAGGTCAGAGCTGGAGAAATTCAGCCCTTTCCGTGGCTGTTCCAGAAAGGGTGGGCAAGTCGCTGTAACTTCAGGTTGGCTCAAGAGTTCAGGAGGTTTCATCAAGGTTTCTGCAGTTGCTTGTGAGAGAGTTCAGGGGCGTCTGAAACCATGTGGCTTTCGAAGCTTAGAAGCTTCAGGAGCAGCAGACTGTATGAACTTGGGCCTTTCTCTATATTTTTATTTTTAATTTGGAATTTCACAGTGCATTTCAGGTTCTTTGAATGGTGTCAGTTTGTGACTTTTAAAAATACTACTTTTCGTTAGAATCAGAAAGAACCCAGAAGTGACTCTGACGTGCAAGTATAGACACACACACAGAAACCTGAAGTCTGAAAATTCGTCTTGAGTCAGAGAAGTCCTGAAAGCCCCCACTGAAAACCCAGAGCTACAGACATTTCCAGGCTTTCAGCCTTCACAGATTGTAATTTATCATGGGCTGAGCAGTCTATTTATAGCTTTTCAAAATGTTTCTAAGAGCAGCATTTTGCAAACTGCCAAAGGTTTGCAGATTTGTAATAAGAAGAGTTTCTTGACGCACAGGCTTGCCCGCACCCAAACCTGTTCATTGACATTTCTACAAGCTGTGATTTCGTAGCCATTTCGTGTCCCAGAACCCAGTGGGCAAATTTATCACTGGCAAAAGCCCACTGAAGTCAGTGAAGTTACACCGGAGAGAAATTCAGGTCAATGAACTTTATTTTAGTGGTGTTCATTTGCAGTGCTACGCAGATAGATAGCTGTAGGCTTTTTTGCAGTATTGTTTAAGGGTGAGCGGACTGCAAAAATTTACCCTTGAGGTGAATTTGTTCTAATTGGCTTAAATACCTGCGGAACTGCAGTACAGTTTTGGCGCTATTATTATTTGGAGTTTTAGAAGGACTTTAAAAAGAGGCAAAGCACACTAAACTCATGCATGATTTCTATAGGATTGTATTTCTAAAGAAACCTTATTGAACATATTTACTTGCTGGCATGCTGAACATGGAAGAGCGTTTGGGGATCCAACCACCTGACGGCACAGGCGGTTGTCTTGTAAGCACTGGTAAATCTATATATAAACTTGCATCTGTAGAACATGAAAATTTTTATCAGTGATCAGGCCAATTTCTGTCTCAAATGCTGCCCTGTTCTGAATAGTTTTCTTCTGTATTTCATTATCATAGTTTGGCCATGTCTGGAGTTAGGTGGGGTTCGGGTACGTGTTGTGGTTTCTTTGCCGACAGTGGCTAAATGATTTTTTTCATCTCATGCCAAGCTCTGTCTGGACTTAGTGACATATTCCTGGCTGGGGTCTACTAATCATGGACTTCAGAGTCAGCAGTCTTGAACTGTGTCTGAGGAGAATTCAGCGTATTTCGTAACAAGGGTATTCTAAACTCCCTTATATTTGATAGTCTACTTTTATCTGCTTTGGTTTTCAGCACAAATCAAAAGACGGCTCTGAGACTACTGAGCATCTAATGAGATTGAAGGCCGTTCAGATACTTGCTGTTCAGGCTGGCTCTGCCGTGCAGCCTGCCGAGTGCTGTATTTCTGCTGCTTTCGTCAGGATTTACAGCGCGCCAAGGAAGCCAGCCTTTACCGAGTGATGCAGTGTGACACTGCCTTATTTTATGGGTGAACGAGAGTATTTCAGATAGTTCGGTTACTTGTTGGAAAAGTCCCTCTAACCTCCTCTCTCCGAGAGCAGACAGCCGGAGGTGTTTACGTGGGTGAAATGAAAATCTTTCTCAGCTGGAGTCTGAGGCAGGGATGACTTCTGTGTCAACCTTGGGCTGCTCGTCACGTTGCACTCATTATTGACAGTTTTCTATAGTTTGTGTGGGACTAGATGGCCTGGTCCAGAAAGCACAGACTGGAGCAATGTGTGTGCTTGAAGGGGGAAAAGATATTAAGGGAGTCTTGATTTGCAGTCGCAAATGTGTTGGTGGCCCTGTACAAAGAGGCCAACTTCTGGGGCTTGCAAACGCTCCCGTTTCCTGATGGTCCTTTTTAACTTGCATCAGCTTTCTCCAAACCCCTTACACTTCTTCTAGAAAGCTCTGGCATCCTCCTGCAGCCCCAGATCTGCTCTGGCTGCTTCTTGACTGCACAGTGTACTCACCCAGCCCTTATGGTTCTCACAAGCTGCTGTGGGCATCCATTCACCCTCGCGCCCTCCCTGATGCTCTGCCAGACCCCTGTGTTGTCTCTTCTGTATCCTCCCGGCTCTGTCCTTTTTGTACCAGTGCCTGAAATTAAAGCACTTAAAGGCTCTAGAGATTTACTAGGCTTTTATGCTGGTTTCCAGATCAAATTGAGTTTATTTTTCTTCAAATCTATCTTCTGTTATCTACCTGGACTTTAGTAAAGCCTTTGATACTGTTTCCCACAGCATTCTAGAGAAGCTGGCAGCTCTTGGCTGAGACAGGTGTACTCTTTGCTGGGTAAAGAACTGGCTGGATGACCAAGCCCAGAGAGTTGTGGTGAATGGAGTTAAATCCAGCTAGTGGCTGGTCATGAGTGATGTGCCCCACGGCTCAGTTTTAGGTCCAGTCTTGTTTAATATCTTTATCAATGATCTGGATGAGGGGATTGAGTGCTCCCTCAGTAAGTTTGCAGATGACACCAAACTGCACGGGAGTGTCGATCTGCTCAAGGGTAGGAAGGCTCTGCCGAGGGATCTGGACAGACTGGATCGATGGGCTGAGGTCAACTGTATGAGGTTCAACAAGGCCGAGTGCCGGGTCCTGCACTTGGGTCACAACAACCCCACACAACGCTGCAGGCTTGGGGAGGAGCGGCTGGAAAGCTGCCTAGCGGGAAAGGACCTTGGGGTGTTGGCTGACAGCTGGCTGAACGTGAGCCAGCAGTGTGCCCAGGTGGCCAAGAAGGCCAATGGCATCCTGGATTGTGTCAGGAATAGTGAGGCTGGCAGGGGTAGTGAGGTGATTGTGCCCCTGTACTTGGCACTGGTGAGGCTGCACCTCAAGTACTGTGTTCAGTTTTGGGCCCCTCAGTACAAGAAGGACATTGAGGGGCTGGAGTGTGTCCAGAGAAGAGCAACAAGGCTGGTGAGGGGTCTAAAGAACAAGTCTTATGAGGAGCGACTGAAGGAACTGGGATTGTTTAGTCTGGAGAAGAGGAGTCTGAGGGGGGACCTTGTTGCTCTCTACAACTACCTGAAAGGAGGCTGTAGTGAGGTGGCTGTTGATCTCTTCTCCCAGGTGGCTAGCGATAGGACAAGAGGCAATGGCCTCAAGTTGCATCAGGGGAGGTTCAGAGTGGATATTAGGAAAAATTTCTTTACTGAAAGAGTGGTCAGGCATTGGAACAGGCTGCCCAGGGAGGTGGTGGAGTCACCAGCCCTGGAGGTGTTTAAAAAATTTGTAGATGTGGCACTTTGGGATGTGGTTTTGTAGACATGGTGTGTTGGGTGGATGGTTGGACTTGACGATTTTAGAGGTCTTTTCCAACCTATGATTCCGTGATTCTAATTTTGCCTCAAGCCACTCTCTTCTCCCAGCCCAGCTCCATGACAATCTTGGAGGGGCAGTGGGACATCCAGTGCAGATGTGCTCGCCTGAGCTCTGCTGCATCGAACAGGATAACTCAAGATGAGCAGCAGCAGATATTAATTTCTGCAATTCATTCTCCAATATATGTGACAGATGATACAGGTATCTCCAGATGACTGATCTACATCCAATAATCAAATACATGGCAGATATGATCTTTAGATGAAATTCAGTCTGGAAGTTTAAATGGAAAAGGAAATCAGATAATTAAAACCCTGCCCTTAGTAATACATTTTTTAAAGTGACAAAATCTATAAAAACTTCAGGCAGAAACATAAAGTGCAGCTGAAAGATTCATTGAAAACCAAATTAATATTTTACTTCTGTCAACATGGAAAAAAGTCTTTAAATGAGATGAAATTCAGAATGAGTACCAAGCACAGTGATTTATTGCCTTTTCTCCATCATTTAAATGACTATTTCTTTAATTTTCGCTCAATTCCTCCTGTAGAGTTTCCACCTTAGTTTCTCACAAAAAAGAACCAGCTTGCACTTCCAGAGCTCTCTGTAGCACTTCAGAAAAAGGAATATTCAACTGTGAAAAAGCCAGGGGTTTTCCAGCAGCCATGTCAAAAATCAGTTAGGCTGAAGGACCAGAGGTGGGATTAACAAAGCTTTCTTCACCTCCATCGCTGTGCATGTACTCTCTACGCAGTGTGAACGGGTTGGTTTGCCATGCAGTCTCCAGGAACAGCAAGTTTCCAAGAGTGACACAAAAGATATTTATGTACTTGTTACACAGCACAACACTTCCAAAGCCAGATCAGCTGTTCAGGGCAGTATTTTAGCTTCACACACTTTAAATTATTTCTCCAGTTTTTACCTTAAAAAGTGTTTCCCTTAAAGATATTCTCTCAAAAAGCAGTAAAAATAAAATAAAATAAAATAAACTCTCAAGCATTTAATTGCTTCAAAGGGTCTACAGCAACCACTAAACAGGAGGTTGCCAAAATAGCAGTCCTAATTAAGTGGAGACTAATTGTTAAATTAACTTAGATTTAATACAGTTGATTGATATATCATGTTTATATACAGTGACTAAAAGCACAGTTAGCAGCCATGCGCATCTAGATCCATATGTAATAAGATGATTTCTAATATTCATTTGACACTCACCATACAACCGCTTTTATTAAACGTATATGAAAATCACCACAGCACTGTCAAGCCTTGCCAACATTCCTGTCATCAAACACATAAAAATTTACAGATGCTATTCCTACCATCATATTTCTACTCTCTGATATAGTTACACCAGCACGTAAAGTACCCTGAATAGCAACACCTCATGGCAAGGGGACAGGAGAGTGTCATGCTTTTAAAATAACCTAGCTGTCAGCTGCGACTTCCACGCTCCAGGCTGACCGCAGGAACACAACCCTGCAGCGGGCTGCAAAGCAGCACCCTTCAGTCGCACCGTCCCCCAACAGCCAGTGCATCTCCCCCGTTTCCCAGCTGCACGACATTCCCCACGGAGAATCGCAAACTAGTACCAAGAACCCGGCCTGAACCAGAAAGGGTTCCACCAAGACAACAGACACCAGCAGCAGGAAGGAAGAGGCTGGATGAAAATGCCCAGATCACCCAGAACTGTGGCAGGTCCCACACAGAAAAGGAAAACAAGAAGAAACCTGTAAACAGTTCTTGACTCTGATCTAGAGAAAAACAACTTCTTCACCTCAAAACTTGCAAGTGAATTAATTCTGGTTAATCTCTTGGCTGTTCTCACAACAGCACCTTTGCCGGGCAGCTGCGATTTCCAGCAGAAGCAGGAGCGGATCCAAACACCACACACCATCTTGCCAGGTGCTCCTGTTAAAAATTCAAGGTTTCTAAAGAAGGTTAAAGGACAGGCAGAATGGAAACTGTGCTTTAATGAGAGCAAACCAGAAACAGTCCCCAGGCATTACAGAATAGATGACCAACAAAATGGCAATTCCAGTAGGCACTAAAAGACATCCAGTCTTAATGGCCAGTTATGAGCTTGATTTAGTTAATTAGAGCCAGTTATCTTATTGCACAGGCCAAAACCTTCCATCCCCAATATCATCCACAGCCTATTACACATGCCTTTTAGAGAAGACTATTTAGCACCACCTTTAAAATAAACACAGAATCACACAGAATCACAGAATGGTCGGGGTTGGAAGGGACCTCAGGAGATCATCTAGTCCAAACACCCTGCCAAAGCAGGTTCCCCTACAGCAGGCTGCACAGGACCTCATCCAGGCAGAGACTGAATATCTCCAGAGGAGGAGAATCCACAACCCCTCTGGGCAACCTGTTGCAGGGCTCCGTCACCCTCAGAGGGAAGAAATTCTTCCTCATATTCAGACGGAATTTCCTCTGATTCAGTTTGTGCCCGTTGCCCCTTATCCTGTCACTGGGCACCACTGAAGAGTCTGACCCCATCCTCCTGACACCCACCCTTCAGATATTTGTAAGATCCCCTCTCAGTCTCCCCTTCTCCAGGTTAAACAAGCTCAGCTCCCTCAGCCTTTCCTCACAGGATTGATGCTCCAGTCCCCCAGTCATCTTCATAGTCCTCCGCTGGACTCTCTCCAGCAGCTCTTAATCTTTCTTGAACTGGGGAGCCCAGAACTGGACACAGTACTCCAGATGGGGCCTCACTATGGCAGAGTAGAGAGGGAGGAGAACCTCCCTTGACCTGCTGGCCACACTCTTCTTAATGGACCCCAGGATCCCATTGGCCTTCTTGGCAACAAGGGCACGCTGCTGGCTCATGGTTAACCTCTCATCCCCCAGCACTCCCAGGTCCCTCTCGGCAGAGCTGCTCTCCAGCAGGTCCGCCCCGAGCCTGTACTGGTGCATGGGGTTGTTCCTTCCTAGGTACAGGACCTTACACATGCCCTTGTTGAATTTCAGCAGGTTCCTCTCTGCCCAACTCTCCAGCCTGTCCAGGTCTTGCTGAAGGACAGCACAGCCTTCCCATGTATCAGCCACCCCTCCCAGTTTTGTGTCATCAGCAAACTTGCTGAGGGTACACTCTGTCCCTTCATCCAGGTCACTGATGAATAAGTTGAACAAGATTGGGTCCAATACTGACCCATTGGGATCATCACTAGCTACAGGCCTCCAACTAGACTCTGCACCTCTGATCACAACCCTCAGAGCTGTGCCATTCAGCCAGTTCTCAGTCCACCTCAGTGACCATTCAACTAGCCCACACTTCTTGAGCTTCCCTATGACGGTGTCATGGGAGACAGTATCGAAAGCCTTGCTGAAGTCGAGGTAGACAACATCCACTGCTCTCCCCTCATCTACCCAGCCAGTCACACCATCATAAAAGGCTATCAGATTGGTCAGGCATGATTTCCCCTTGGTGAATCCATGCTGACTACTCCTGACAACCTTCTTTTCCTCCACTTGCTTAGAGGTGACATCCAGAATGAGCTGTTCCACCACCTTTCCAGGGATGGAGGTGATGCTGACCTGCCTGAAGTTCCCTGGGTCCTCCTGCTTGCCCTTCTTGAAGACTGGAGTGACATGTGCTTTCCTCCAGTCCTCAGGCACTTCTCCTGTTCTCCAGGACCTTTCAAAAATGATGGAGAGTGGCTCAGCATCAGGGCCCATGGATTTGTGGGTGTCCAGTTTGCTTAAATGATCTCTAACCTGATCCTCCTTGACCAAGCGAAGGTCTTCCCTTCTCCAGGCTTTCTCTTACAAAGACACAAAGTGTCTACCACGGGCTTGCCTTTACAATCCAGAAAACTTCTATCTCAAGCGTGACACTCGTAAGATTTAGGCTCTTTCTGGTGAAAAAAGTCAGTGCAAGATAATAAAGCATTCCCATACAAATGAAAAACAATTCTGGTGACTTCAGCCAGGGTTTTATCGAACAGAGGCTTTTCATAGATTCATGCTGTTGTTCTACATAAAAATAATTTCTATTCCATCTGCAAATCTCGGGTCTTGGCCTCAGTGTAACAATTGTGTCTGCCATTCTAGTAATTTTATTCTGAGATGCAATGTATTTAGAAAGCTACTTAATAATTCAGTATTTACCCTTACCCAACTTACAGCATCCCTTTCCAGAAATGATCAGCGTTGTGGGATTCATTCTGCTATGCTTACTCATGCACAACTGGATTACAGGAACATGGGAATAAAACAAACAAAAATAGCCACTCTACACTCCCTAGAGCAGGATTTAAATTCTATCTGTCGTTGACTCGAAAGTTATACTCAAATGAACCTAGAATTTTAAGAACCCTTTAAGGGCTAGGTCCGAGCTGTTGTGAATTACGTCACCCCACTGAAAGTAATGAATCTGTATGGATTTCCACTAGCTAGGAACTGCAGGAGCAAGAACTTCAGCAAGAAGTTACACGTGTGTATCTGAAGGCAGCATTTAAATCTTGTAAGGAAACGAAGCAACGTTCATGTCAAAGTCCCAGAAGAGCGGTACTGGAGCTGTTTGCTCCACTCGAGCTGCATGAGAAGAATCGACCGCACTTCCGTGCTCCTGTCCCTCAGAGACCGGCGAATTGCTGAGTGTGCCAAACAACAGCCAGCTCCGGCTAAATAAAACCAAGCTCATCGCTGGTCATAAAGTGGGGTCTTTGAATAACAGCAAAACAAAAAATTGAATTTAGGGTTTTATTGAAATCTTCGTGTGTCCCACCCTTCAGCTCCTCAATGACCATTTAGTCCTTCTTATCAGTCATGTCCCAATTCACACACTCTTCTTTATTTTGCTCATTTAAATGATCTCCAAATAGTTCATTTGTTTGGATATTCATGCAAATTGTTTCCATACCTCAAACAGATGCATCATTATGCCACACACCAGGATTTGAGAAGAAATACCGCAGCAGCACCCTGGGACCCGCTAACTAAACAACCACCCGCCCCACTGGCAGCCAGCCGAGGCGAGCCGCGTGCCGGCACCCGCGTCCTGCCGGCTCTGCCCCACAGCCGCTCACACGCCCGGACACCGCTGGGCTTTGGTCTACCAACCAGCTTAGGCTCACACGTTACTTTCAGGATGGGAATCATTTCAAAGCTTATGTTGCAGACCTGATTTCCTGTACTAACAGTTTTCTTTAATACCAACTAAAAAAAACATTTTGTTTTTTTAAATCACCTTGGTTTAGAGAAACATCCTGGCAACTGGGTTTTGCACTGGGGATACGCTCCGCTGTGCCTCCCTCCAGCAGCGCTCGGTGTTTGCCTGCAGCCAGCCATACCCCTGTACTCCACAGCAGCAGCAGCAAAAGCTATTGGTATTCACAGCATACCCCAGTTAAGACTACCACCATATGCTGACAAAATATCTCGTATTACATCCTAGGACAGCTGTTTCACTCCCACCTTCTATGACACAAGGTGAGAGCAAAAGGAAATTATAGGGAGGAGGAGAATTAAGAAAGCCAAACAACTCAGCCCAGGCATCAATCACTTGTGCTATCCTGCTTGGGCAAGGGGAAAGTTTGCACAGAAAGCTGGATACTGCTCTCAAAGAGCACCTCTGATGCAGAGATTTACTTCTAGAGCCTTTAAGGAAACATTTTTTATATATGTATAAAACCATAACAATGGTTATTCAGAACTGGCGGGGGAAATACAAAGCACCTTACCACCACGTAAGAATAATGCAGTAATCTGGGAATATTACAGCAATGTCTCACTTTCACTTTTGCTCTAAATAAAAAGAGGGAAATAAAAATTAAGTATCATATCAAACACAAATGCTCTTTCATTCTAGATTTCTGAATGGCATCCATTTTAGAGTACAGTGCATCCAGACATCTCATTATTTTAAAAAAAATAATTTAGCTGTGAAAGAATATTAATTTTCTTTGTGGAATTTGATCTCAGTTTACAGCTTTTCTAACTTCATTAGAAACCTCTTAGCAAAGCATGAATTGCCACACTGCCCTTCTGCAAACTGGACAATAATATCAATCACAGATCTATTAGAAAGAACAAGGGAAGACAGGGAAAGTGTCACTAGCGAAATACTTTTGAGTGTTTAAATTGTTGTTTTCATGCAGTGAGAAACACTGCCTCCTCTGCTGTTGTCGCCTTGTACAACGCAGTGCCGTGGAAATAAAATTACAATGTGAATGCATTGCTAAACTGGTAGGTGAAAACTATTACATGCACAATCTTTGCACAAAGAAAATCTACTCTCCTCAGAGTTATTTGTTTAAAAGGACTATTCTATTTATATACAAATATTTACACAGCATTGAACAGCACTATGTTGATCTCTTCTTGCATGGAACACATATTTTAAAAACAGAACTATTCTACTATTATCAACAATCTTCAAGAATAACTATTACAAAAATATCCCTTGCAGTGGGAACGTAAAGACTAAAAGACACTTGGATTGGGTGTTTATATCTTACTTACGCAACGCAAGGGAGATCTAAGAGAGTTCCAGAAACGCTTGGAGCTAGCTAGCCTAGAAAAACTGTATTGATATTAAAAATATATTTATGATTACAAATATTTTCATAACGCTAAGCTAAACAGCCTTGAATTGCCTTGTATTTATCCATGGGCAGATACTGTGGACTAACTGGGATACAGCAGGTTGTTATCCCAGAGCCCGCACATATGAGCTTGCTCCAGAGCAGCTTAGACTTCAGAGGTGAATCAATAGGGTAGATCGCTACTGTGTCCTCCCTGAAGAACAGGAAAAGGTCTTCTAAACTTGAGCATATAGTTACTGATATTCTCGTGGCACAGATACTAGTTTCTCACACATCTCGTGTCTGCCAGGGAGGAAAGATCCTTAACGTGGCATGGGCAACCATCCTCGAGAAATCCCGCTGGGGATCAGGCAAGCACCAGAAATTTCAAGTGAGACTTAGTTATAAACCACCTGTTTTTTCTAAACTGAAAAATATCACAAGGAAATGCTAGAATTTTTAGCCCACCATGCTCTTGCGTTCCCCAATGACTTTTAAATAAAATAGGACTGAAAACACAGCCAACATTTTTCCTTTATAACAACTCACTTTTTCTTCCAGTCAATGCAATTCGCAGCATCCATCTACAAAATAGCTTAAAAATATTGTGCAGAAAAACAATAGTTAGAAATAGTGTGGGCAGGGTGGAAAGGAAAGGTCTCATTTCAAATGTAACTAAATAAAAATAACCAACTAGGCTCACATTTCGCACACAAACATGTTCTACATGCCCAACTGAAACACACCCAGCCCACATTTCACATCCATCTACTGGCATTAGGGGACCAGACACCCCACCACGAGGCACGACTGAAGCTGGTTATCTTTACCACTTTCAGTCACCTTTAAAAAAATGGAAAAAAAAAAAAAAATATCACCACCCAGAGGGTATTCTCACAGAAACAAGCAGCCGCTGCCGCGTACCAGACCATCGCCGCAGGCACTTCCAGGGGAAAGCAGCGGCGTGAAACCGATCTGCCCCGGCTCGCCCCGGGCGGCTGCCGAGAGGCGAGGCGTGCAGACGTGCCAGCAGTGTTTGCCTCGCGCTGTCCAGTGGAACTCCTCCACACGCCTGGCTGGCGTCACAAAATCGTCTGCTTCAGCACAACACTTGCCAGAAATTATTAACACTGGGATTTCTCATGGAGAAAGACTGGCTCCTCTGCGCTGCCGAGCTGGCTGTGGAGGAACGAGCTGCTGCATGAGGCAGTCGGCACTTCAGGGCTTTATTTTATCCCGTGACAGAGGAACAGGGTAGAGCTGCAGAAGCTGTTTTCTTCTGCTTCCCTTGCCTTAGGCAGGAACTATTTAGGCAGGTGAGAGGGGCAGCGATTTTGACCTCCTTGTGTGGGTACAAACTTCCTACATGCCAATTCCAGATACCTAAAAATGTCATCTTCCACGCACCCTCCCAGCACGTTGCTACCTCGCTGCCCAAAGAGCCTTGTCTGGCCCCGTTACTGCAGTATCCCTAAGCACCTCATCATCTGTAACAGACATATTCCCACAAATCCCTGGGAGGCCGAGATTCATGGTTATGCCATTTTTGGAGATAGCTTTCACATGCCACACTTTCCCAGGCATTTGACCCAAGCCACACGCCAAGGCCAGGCAGGGCCAGGGGACGGAACGAGGACTGGTACCCAGCCCACCGAACGCAGCCACATCCCCTCACCAGCCATTCCGTTCCCAACAAGAATAACCTGTCCTTTCCCTTCATTCCTTCTGCAGAGTTTCAGCATCTTGAGTATTCCCTAAAATGCCAGACGGTATTATCTACCTACACCTACCTCATCAAACATTTGGGAGTTCAATTGCAGTGAACTTCTGAAGACACCGGATTCACACCAGCCCGTACTCAGCTCCGCAGACCGAAGTCAGGGTTGCTGTTGGCCTTGTACTGATAACCAACCGGTACAACAGAATTAAACGGCAGATCTTCAGCCAACATGCGGGCCAAAGACAAGCCCAGAGCAAGAGTTTCCAAGAACCACCTTTGCTCCCTGCCCTGCTCATGACAGATGCACAGGGAAGGGATGATCTTTAATTCCCTTCCTATGCCATTCAGCTACAAGATACGATGCTACAAGCAGCGTGTTTCACTTGTCTCCGGTTCCTCAGTGAAAGAACTACTGTGTTATCTGACAAAGTCTGTCAGACATTAACTACTGTTCTTATAGAAAATACTATTTAAATCCAGTAACTTAACTCCAGAATACATAGTTTTGAAAAATACTTCTACTTAAAGTGTGCTCTTTTTTCTTACCAAAACCATCATGACTATTGTACTCCAGATAAATACTACTGCACAGATCATTCAAAGAGGATCTGAAATCCATTCAGAGCCTTTAGAGACCATCTTGTTAATTTGGCTGTCAGTCATTCACCTTCAGGGCTGAATTCAGCTGAAAAAATAAAAGACATGTTCCAAACCGCATAAAGCTGCAGCAGTAGATGCCTCTCAACTCTCTGGTGGAAACCGGAGTTTCACTTTGCTTTAGTTCGGTTCAGTTACAACACCAGACCTCAATGTCCTGGGTTTACAGAATCAGATAACATTTTTAATGTACACAGCCTAGTGTTTAATTTGCACTTGTGGTTTTATCCAGTGTTACCTGGAGTCCACTTGTGCACCTCGGGATGCTCAAAGAGGGAAAACGGGTTATACTAATTTACTTCACCATTTATTTAATCATCAAATATTTATTTAAGGATTAAAATAAGTGATTTGATACAGGGATATATGTCAAGAAAGGGAGAGTAAGAAATCCACAGTAGTTTGGGGCTGGTGGACCACAAACGGCTATACGCTCCCAGGATTATGTGCTGGTAGCAGCCAAGGCAGGCAGGGATGCTGCGTACAGAAGTGTCTTGGCTAGAAAGCTACGTCTGCATGAAGGAAGAGAACAGGGGTAGATGCATGTAGCTTTCTCCCGTGCCCATGCGTGGCTTCTCCCAGCGCTGGGCACTACTGCGTGTGGGAAAGTGAATCCATGCGGCCCTGGGATGCAGCACTTCCCTAGTACTGTATACACCAGGATACCGGGACAACAGAACACTGATGGAGAACACCAGAATAGCTTGGAAAAGTTTGTCCCTGGACCAAACAGGAAAAAATAAAATTAAATAAAAGATAGATAAAAAATTAAATAAAGAACATGAGTGAGAGAACATGAGTGTTTTGTTGATTTGATCCTAAAGAGGACTGAACAGGAAAATAACCACTGCAGACCTGGAGATGTCCCACTGCTTGTTTTGTTTCATGCTTTTGCTGAGGAACTGAACGCAATCACCACTTCTTCTTTTCCCCTCCAAAATTTCCCCCTGTTCTTACACCAATTTTCTAATTTGTCAAAGCACTTTTAAACTCATCTTCATATTTCACAGCGTAGCTTGTTTTTTGATGAAGCAGAGCAACAGGCAGAGCTTCTCATCCCCTGGAAGAAGGAGCGCAGGCTGCGAAGCACTCCACGGCTGTGCACGCTTCTGAGCCACCCCTCCCTCCCGTCTCCATCTCCGTCCCAGGCTCCTGCCCAGCCTCCCACCGGCATCACAGAATCACAGAATCACAGAATAGTAGGGGTTGGAAGGGACCTCTGTGGGTCATCTAGTCCAACCCCCCTGCCGAAGCAGGGTCACCTACAGTAGGCTGCAC
>Ga0065711_1031836_pt1 | contig 28623 bp, 16 predicted proteins | sample Hoacrofraction12_FD_59098 | JGI IMG/M metagenome (GOLD analysis project Ga0065711, IMG submission 59098) | Hoatzin crop microbial communities from Cojedes, Venezuela - Epithelial fraction 12 v2 (version 2) | ecosystem: Host-associated > Birds > Digestive system > Esophagus > Crop | place... | reverse complement strand
CTTCCTTCCTTCCTTCCTTCCTTCCTGCCTTCCTGCCTTCCTGCCTTCCTTCCTGCCTTCCCGCCTTCCCGCCTTCCCGCCTGCCTTCCTGCCTGCCTTCCTGCCTTCCTCCCTCCCTCCCATTCCCCCACTTCCTTTCTTCTTTCCACTGTGGAAATGCAAGTGTATTTTCTCTGGCTGTTCAAGAACGTTATAAGTTTTCTGTCACCTATGCATTTCCCATTCCATCCCAAAAAAAGGAACCGTTCAAGAAAAAGAGTCGAGTCAGGTTCTGAATTGTGAGGTAGCTGCCATGGGAGGTCAGTGCCTCTGTTGGTCCAGTCCAGTCCAGCTAATAGGAAGTGGGGCTGCAGTGATCCACTTGAGTTCTGGTCTTCTCAGTTAACACAGTTTAGGATCTAGCATCGCTAATTATATGGGGTAGCAATGTGCCCAAGCAACAAGACAAAGAGCTGTGTGGGTATCTGGAAGGCTCAGAAACATAACGATTCAAGGCCTGACCTGTTCCAAAGATAGGAAGCATTTACAAGACCAGAGATTTAGTTCCAAAAATTTCTCATTCAATGCTTATGGTATTTTAAAATCAAAGTGCTTGGCTTGGACCAGTCTTTCACAGGGTTGTTAGGCATGTCAGTTGCCGTCAGAAAACAGTACATCTTTTAAGAAATCTACTCAAATTCTGCAGGACATTTTCACAGCGTCATTGGTGGCAGGGGAAGGAATAAGGGAGGGAAAGTGTTTGATCTAAGAGTGCACACATGCTCCTCTAAATGTTTTGTGCTGGTTGTATGAACAGAACTATTACTCCTCCTTCTCTCCCCACAGTGTTTTTTTCGCTTTTCTCTTTGGGTTGTGTTAACAGAATTACTCCTTTTTATTTCAAAAGAGAAGCAAAGGTGTGTGTACTAAGGGCAAGGAGGCAGCAGGAGTTCTCTGTGGGGAAAAGGTGAGTGGCAGACTCATGATGGCAGCTGGTGTATGTCAGTTCCTTAGGTTTTTTCCTTTCCTCATGTCACTACTTTGCTGCTATAGTAACTCAGCAAAACAGTGACTGTAGTGCTACTTTGGTAGATAAGCATCAGCATATCCTGCTGTCGCCACATGATGAGTTGGGCTTTTTTCCCCCTCTTGTAGGGACATAAAAGGAACTCTCTTCCATACCCATTTCTACTTTGTGAACAGAGCAACTTCATATGATGGACTGAACCTTTCACCCACGTGTTTGCCCAAGTACATGTCTGTTCCCATCCCATGGTTTCTGTCTCTTCTTGCCAAGCAGCATTATCACTGTCTTTAAAATGGCCTGCAACAGAGTGAAGCAGCAACTTTTTTATGTAAGTAACATTATCTTGAGTCTGCAGTTAACCACTCTTACGTGGCTTGTTTTCTCTGGTCAAGTCATGATGTTGAATGACAGTTTTGAATTTTTGATCAAGATATTGATCGTGTATATCCCGATGTTGTTGCTGTTATGTTTGGCACTGGCAGTGAAAGGACAACAGTTCTGGACCACCAAAGGGTTAAAAAATGGACATGATTTTGACAAGTCCTCTGACTTTTGCCAGTATTATTGTTCATTATGATGACACTGTATTTTTTTTAATAGCAGCTGTAGTTGTCATAAAACTATTTTCCCATTCCTCTCCTTTAAAGTGTGATGTTGTAAATTCATGTGACCTTTCCTGCAAAGAATAAATATTTCTTTTTTTATATAAGAACTCAAGACAAGGCTTGGTTTGTAACAAATAGTGGCCCATTACAAAGCAGGAGAAAAACTGAGCTGAGCAGAAAGAAGCTTCAGTTCAATTTCACCTCATATCTTTCTAATAACTTACTTGTCACTTTATTACCTTCCAGTAATGTGAATGCTGCTGACAAGACTGTCACACTAACAGCAGACAACACCCTCTCTTCCTTAGCCCCAGCTCTCCTGGCTACTTATTGCACTGGCCCTGAAGGGACACAAACTAATAGCGTGCTTTCAAGTTCAGCACTTGGCCATCAAATATAAAAGGATGCGTAATTGCCTGTTTATCCCCTGTGAAGGGGAAACTGAGTATAAGAACCAGGCTTTCCCACCCTGTTCCTTGACACATAAACACGCATGCACACACACATCTGCAGTGAGTGAAGGGAAGTCCCATCTGGAGCACTTCGATTTGTCTTTGGGAAGCCCAAGGCTGCCACTGGCCGCTCTATCGAGCTATCAGGCAGACAGTAACAAGATGGCTTCTTAACAAAAGGTCAGCTGAGAAATACTGTCTGTGAGGGCACTTTTCTCTGCTTATGTAGCAACTAATTGCTTTGTATTGGCATAAGACATACTGTGCCTGCTAGAAGTAGTCATGTGAATTTGCTACAGGTCTTGCTGCATAGGTTTGGTGGCAAACAGGATATGCAGTCTCGTCTTTTTCTCATTCAGCCCATCCCTTAGCAGACTTCAGAGCAACACCATCCTCTCAGGTTCGTATGGTGAATGCCGATTCCAGATATCCTTTCTGCCATGACAGGAACATCTCCTACTGAGGTCAGTGTGAACCTCTGTAAAGTTTAGGGAAACCTATCTGAGACACAATCTGCTGCCCTCATACAAGGAGGATTTTTTTCTGATTTATCCCTTCATTTACAAGAACACTGCCAAAAGTACAGACTCCAGAAGCACTTCTCAGATGAGGCCATTGGGAAAGAGAAAGTTTGACAGCAAAGCAGCTTGGGAGCACACACTGTCTTTTAAGAAATTCTAAATGCATGAAGGCCAGCCTACCTGGCTTCAGTCACTCCTCTTCCTTTATATTGTACGCTGACTGACTGCTGAAAAGCAATTGAGACTTCAAGTAGGCAGAGGAGCAGCTGAAGTGTGCTTTCCTTCCAGGGTCAGCAGCGTTCCTGTGTCAAGATTGTAATGCCAGATCCTGTGTGTCTGTGTGGGTGCTGGGCACTGTGGTTTGAACAGTGCCGGCGGCCAGTGCAGCACCAAAAAAGACAAAGACAGGTTTCAGGCAAAGCCCGAGACTGGGAGACCTAAACACAGCCATTTTGGAGTTCATTGTTCTTCATATCCTTGGATCAATTCATGGCATTAATGGGCTGAAGCTCTTCTTTGCTGGTTCTGGATGCTGATACTGTCTCCAGCACTATGTGTTGATTTGATGTTTGCTGCAGCAGAAGTGATGGTACCCACTACAAATATGCTGAGGCCTTCTACCAGTCAAAGGTCATTGATCTTTTTCCCTCCTTTTCCTTCTGAGTACATGAGAAGCTGTAAGGCTGAGACCAGCAGACAATTTCCTGAGGCCTGTTTGTATCGGAAGAGTAAAGGGTGAGCCCAGATTCCACTGCCCTGTCAACTCCATGTGCACATGGCGCTGATGGAGGTGGGAGCAGTCAGATAAGCTGACCTGCGGTGATGAGCTTGGGCAGGCCTAACAGCCTTTCTTTCTGTTCCGTTTCTGAGGCTGTTTGTGGAAACTGAGGACTTTCTGATCAAGGAAGCCATTTGGGTCCTCTCTCTGTATGTGAGTGAGACAGACAGACAGAGAAGCAGACACAGTGTTAGAACAAAGAGCCTTAAAATAAGGGTTACAAATGGGCAAAATTGTGTCATTTTCATCACACCTATGTATATTTCCTCTTATGCGCTTAAGAGCATGAGAAGCAGGAGTGAGAAAATATGTAATCTGTAGAGAGGTTTATTCAGATGTCCTACTGATTTTGTTCACTGCTGCCTTCAAACCTTTGGAGAAAAATATTTTAGGAAAATGGAGAAAAGCATCTAGGGCAATTATATTTCTAGAGAAGAAAGAGAGAGCGAGACTAGCTAAGTGATGCATAAAGATTTTATAAGGCATCCGTTGTCAAACAAAAGGTTGAGAATGATCAGAGGATAATGCACAGTTAGGACGGCAAACTCATCAATAGTTAATCACAACCTGTCCACTTCTGTTACGAAATGCAAGAGGCTGTGCACAGTGGCTCTGGGGACCAGTGGCACTCCCGCACGCGCGTGTCTGTGCCTGAGTGGAGGAGCCTTGCGGAGTCGCCGCATCCAACTCAAGACTTTGACACATGGCCAGCGTCCCCGGCCCCTCCACCTTCTGCATTGATGGGGCAGCATGTGTCCCCCCCATCACCGCTGCGAAACAGCGCGGTAGCAGCGCGAATTGTGATTCTAGGGTTGTTCTTCCTAGCCTACCCAATGACCTATGGAGTAATTAGGGTCGCGTAAGCTGTACAAACTAAGGCTGATTTCTTCATTATTTTTCAACCATGCTTTTCCATTTGGACTTTTTTTTTTAAACGAACCGTTGTACAATCTTCAGTCATCGTCTTAATTTTCCCATTTTCTTCACCTGTCCCCACCCCTTCTCGTCTCATTCCAAGATAGTCTCTCATTAAAATTCTCTCAGAAAAGTAACACATCCTCCTGATGTTTCCATTTTGGAAAGTTTTATGCATTCCATCTGTGAAAATGGTCACCGTTTGTAAAGTGACAAGATGAATAAAATGGCCACTGTTGTGTGTGTGTGTCTCATTTAACTATTTATAAATATAAAATTCAGCATGCTGCTTTTTCGTGTGCAGACTTTGGTTCCTATGTCATGTGGGGCTCCTATCCCATAACGCGGCTATTTCTTAATGGGCAGCATTTGTGTTCTCAGTTCATGCCTCCTGCCTCTCCTCCAGTCTATAAAAAAAGTGATCCATGTTCCAGTGCAATGTATGTGCAACAGGCGTGCAAATACGCTGATGTGAACCCTGAACACATTCAAAATTTACCCTGGCTGAAGCTCTCCGCACACTTTTACTCACCACAAGCAGGTCACTGCAGTCTGTTTGTACCTGCGAATATTTCATTGTAGGGCACTTACACCTGTGGCCAAAGGGGTTTGGAGTTTGTTTTACTGAAGGCTCTTGCTCACTGGCACTGTTGTTGTTTTAACAGCTTTGACTGGGAAGGTCACACAGGCTGAGCAACGTGGCGATCTCCTATGTAGCCATCTGCTGTGTTTCAGTTCTCCTGAACTGGAAAGATGGGAACCTGACTGGGGGTTCATGCGGAGATGTAAGCTGAGATCAACTGGATTTGAACCTTCATATATCTGGGGGGTCTGTAGGGGCCTGGCGGCGGGTTCAATTGCAGAGGCAAAAAGCCTGGAAACTCCTTTCTCAGCGGGCACGGGAGGGCTCTCACAGCCCAGCTGCAACCCCGCCCCCCATGCTGCTCAGCAACGAGCCAGCCGCAGCGAGGGGCTGCTGGGTGCAGAACGGCGAGTTGGCTGCTGGCTCGCAAATCTGGGCTTGGGCCAGTGAACTTTGTCAAGACATGTTCCTGGGGTGACACCTCCCACCCTCCCGCAGGCACGGGAAAGTGTGGAGTCGAGGCCTGACGGATGTTTTTACAAAGGTCCTTCTCCATTTGGAATAAATGAGGCTTTTTATTTTCACTGTTTATTCTCAGTGTGAGCAAAACATGAATGCTCTGCTGTCCTGCCTGCAGAACCAAAGCATGCACTATGGAATATAGCTGTACAAGGGGATATGAAAAACTGCATCACGTTGGTCTAATAATCGTGACATTGGTAGCTTCATAAATACTGTATGTACTCTAAACAAGTTTTTTTCCATTAGTAGTCTGAGGGAATTAAAAGCCCTGTTTTTAATTTGTCATTTCTTTTCTTGTATTTTCTGTACTGTAACTGTCCTACAGTATGTCTTTTGCATAAAATGCATAAGGTTTTGGGGATATAAATGGAGTTTTACTCATACTTTGTCCAAATACCTCTTGTAATTTGTATCAAAATTCTTGTACAATTTTTATATTAAAGATTTATCAGTCACTGACCTTTCTGTCTCTTTGTCTTTCACTTCTTCATTTTTTACCAATACAAACAATACACCTTTCCATGGAACATCATAAGTTCATGGAAGGATGCTCACCTGCAAAGCTTGCACAAGACCTCTTGTTAAGAAATTTGCATATTTGCCAGAAATTGAATAGGTAAAAGTTTGGGAGGAGTGGAGGGGGTGTATAATTTTCTTTCCTGACTTGTAAAATTTCTTCAGAAAACTCATCATTAGTTTGGCATCCGGAGTACTACAATCTCACTAAGTCGCTTAAGTGTCTGCAAAAACCTCTTAAGATGGACATTGTTCACATTTAGGTATGTCTGGCAGATGAAGAAACTGAAGTGAAAGGTCTTGCCAAACTCTAACTTTGTGTCCTAGCACAGGTCAGTCTCCCTTTTGCTTTTCAAAGTGGAGGCACACAGCTCATTAATCTCAGTGTTTGAGTAAGAACTTTCTCATGCTTTGAAATGGTGAGGACATTGGCCAAATGTGTCTCCCCACCGACGTTTGCTTGGTAACTTAAGACTGGGCCAGAAGCACTTACCACCAGAGGATTCACCTTTGAATTCTTGCGATTGGCTTTTCGCTCCATGATGACAAGAACAGGATGTGGTGTGGGGAGATGTTTTGAAGTTTCATTTGCAGGACAGAATGCTTTCTTTTGTTAAGAAATCTTGATTTTCTTCTAAGGGACATCTGTGGCAGCTGGCACAATATGCCCAAGATTCTTCTGGGATAAACGCTTTCAGTTCAGCCTGAGCTCTTTGGTGCTAGTCGTTTTCTACATACTGCACTTCTTATCAATAAAGAAAACAAACAGATGAAGAGATGTCTCACAATAGGATGTTTTTGTGCATATCTGAGTCAATGTGCTGGAATACGGTTGATATTCATTCATTCTACAAAGAAGAGCAAAAGATAACTCAGCTCGTTAAATGCTGCAAAGTGCTGAGCACAGGGGCTGTGATGCCCCAAAACACGTGAGTACATGCTGAACTTTAAGCGCATATACAGTCATGTGTAACTCAAGGGGAATGGATATCTGCTTGCAGATGAGCCCTTCTGTGACAGGTTAGCTGGACTGGAAACAGCCTGCTCAGTGTTTGGCAAGAGTCAATATGCCTTTTTGGTTGCTTCGCATTTTCTTATCCGCAAAATGGAGGCAACTGGACTCAGTAGCTGAATGTGGGGGTAGGGAAAGAAAGGCCTGTGAAGGCCAGTTAACTGGCATTTGTTACGCACGGTGAACTGCAAGTCAGAGGAAGGTGGTTGGATGGCAGGTACTACCTACTGCCTGCCGGATTTAGTACTTTCCTAACCTGTCACCAGGTCTATCCTTTTTCAGCCCTCCCAGCATGGCCAAGAGGCAGTTTTAGCTCTAAGAATAGGACTTCATCTTCCAGTACAGCTTCTTCCAAGATTTAATTTAGTCTATGTGCTGAAAGCGAAGAGCCATGAGATACAAAATGTCTGCCACAGGTCCACTAACTACAGACTTGAGAGAGTGTTTATTCAGTTTGCCTGTTTCTCATCAGTCTGACATAAACAGCCCAGTAAGGAGCTGAATGCCTCTAATCTGTTACTGACTTGCAGTTGTTAGCTTCATGACATTAATTTACATGCCACCCTTGCCTTCCCTTGCCTTCCCTTGCCTTCCCTTGCCTTCCCTTGCCTTGCATTGCCTTGCCTTGCCTTGCCTTCCCTGCCCTTGCCTTGCCTTGCCTTGCCTTGCCTTGCCTTGCCTTGCCTTGCCTTGCCTTCCCTTCCCTTCCCTTCCCTTCCCTTCCCTTCTCCATCCTTATCCTTCTCCGTCCTTTTTCTACTTGTCCTTCTCCTTCTCCCCTTCCATATTCTTTCTTTCTCTCTTCCTTTCTTTTTTGTCTATTTTTCTTTTCTTTTCTTTTTTTCATACTCTTCCTTGTTTCCCTCAAAATGCTGCAAGCACATGCTACTTAATCTTGGTGGGCAGGAAAAAGAGGGAGGAAGGGAAAAAAGCAGAAATTAAGCAGCTTTGTGGAAAGTCAACCTCTGTTGAGGCATGTGGTTATCCTCCCATGTTATTAAATGTCATAGCTGTGTTAATGTAGTTCTGCATGGAAGCCAAGCATAATTATAATCTTTTCATCTGTCGTAACACATCTATAATTGGCATGAATTCCCCTAAAACGATGTTTTTCTAGTATAGGGTTTTCATACTCAGTGCAGAGCTATTAGCAGGCACCCAGAAAGACTGCTTTTGGCACAGATGTGAGGTAACTGCCTGGGTGAGAGCCAGTTGAAGCACACTGCGCCACTTGAAAACTTGCTGTCTCCTTGTTCACTCCCTGCAAGTTGACAGTGTGACAGTAGATTAAGTGCTACTAATTTAATAAAGCCACTCCTACACTGATGTTGATATACCAACAATGAGCAAGGGGTGGTAAGAAGAAAGAGGGATAAAAAGTACATTAGTTTGCCTGAAGTAATACTGGAAAAAAATCTCCACCCTCTATTGATCTTATGTGAGGTGCAGTTATTTTTAAGTCACCTGACTCCTGCTTACCCAATCCTTACCCATATTCGTCAGAGACAGTATAATGAACAGATATTGATTAACTGGGGTAGCTGGAGAGATTTCCCAACAGTGCTAGTTCACATTGATAGGTCTCCAATGAGAATATGTGCAAGTGCAGCCCTGCAACATAACTTATTGTGTTCTAGGTCCTTCAATTGATTTTGTTTGAAGAAAAAATATACAGTGGCTCCCCTGTGACCTTTAGCTGAAACCTCTCTGCAAGGAAGAACACAAAAAGACAGTCAGAGCAAATAAGCATTGCTGCTTGCAGTCCTGCCTGTTGTGGCAGAGCCAAGGTAGCTATGTGCTACACGTATGCCATGGTCTCTGTAGGATCCCAGTGCCCAGCACAGCCCTGATTTCAGGTGGCAACTTCTAGACCCCAGCCAAAAAAAAAAAAAATCCTACTATAACCTTTCTGTTTCTCCAGTGTTTCAGCTAGATTTCAATTCTCCCAGCAATACACTGCTGATCCTATGATAGCTCCTTCCAAGGTGAAGCGTTTCCCACAATAACCAACACAGAGTTTAGCAAGATATCCCGTGGAGGTAATGCCATTGAACTGCTAATGCATTCCAATGGAGTACTAGTCCTAAACGCTGGCTTGCATTGAAGCTTTTGGACCATTTTGCCACATGACAGTCATTAAATGCCCCTTTTGGAGCTTCCTGTGCTGCTTGGTATTGCTTTCTCATAGCAAGTTCTCCAGAGCAGCATGCTGCTGACATGGGATCCAGATCCCCATTTTTAGCTCCATTTCTAAACACTGTAGCAGTACCTAGGGAAAATATCACCTATGAGTATGAAAGGTGGTGTCAAAAGGGATGCTAGTAGTAAGAAAAAAAGCCTAAAAGTAATTTAGAAAGAAGAGTAAAATTCACCACACCAAAGTGCATGTTTTAGAGTCAAAAAGCTTAGGAACAATGTCAGACTTGCCAGAGGTCAAGGTGACTCAGACTTTACAAAATTAAAGCAAATAGCAAAATCCTCTTTCACTGGGTAAATAAAGTGAAACCAAGATGATTAAGTGCGGAGGCTTCCAAGATCAAACATGACTCCGGGATTTATCAGATGAGTCATTTGCATGAAAGTCTGGACAGCACCAGTGCTAATTCCTCAAACCCAATCCAGCCTTCATTTAGAGTACTGCATATACATACAGTTGCCCATGGACAAGAAAGGCTGCCTGTGCTTGCAGAGAGAGAAATAGGCACTTTTATGATGGTGCCTTAAGAAGGCTTGGTTTCCACAGCCAAGCAAATCAGAGCTGAAAGGGGGACATGAATGTGCTGCATAAATATATGACAATGTAACAGGGTGTAAACAGCAAGGAAAAAGAAGAGCTATGTAAACTAGAAAGAACAAATAGCTATACATCATTTTATGCTGGAAAGGAGAAACAAGCTTAAGTGCTGGAGTAGAGAGATTCTGGATCAGCCCTCCAATAACAGCAGAAGAGGCCAAAATGAGAACTAGCTAGATGACAGAGACTGAATCAGTTTATGAGGAAATGTAAAATATGGTTATCTGCAAAAGCAGAGGTCGGACTTCCGCTCCATCTTATTTCATCTATACCCAGTGGTGTTTAACTAAGTAAGCAGACTATTACGAGGACAAGTTCAAGGCCCTTTGGTATTCCCATCTGTACAACAGTACACAGTAAATGTGTTCTTCTTGCCAACTCATTTTCTCATCTCTTAGAGAAATATCTACTCTGCTACCATATCTGACGGTAATTTCTGTTTCATACCAGCCTTTTCTTAGGCCAGGAAAAAGTACCCCTGGTATATGTAATCCTTTCTCTTTCTTTTTCTTTCCAATATGAGGTTTTTATGCAACTGCCCCACCTTCTTATATTTGTCTTTTTTAATCATACATTTTAAGATAATTTTAAGCTTTATTGGCTTAAATTTTTGATTTAATTGACCCAATATATTTTGATCCTCTGTAACAGAGTTTGAATTCTTTCCCATACACCAGGACACACAGAGAAATCTGAAGTGCTACCATAATTTTGAATCACACACTCTACGTTGCAGAGAGTGGCTTCACATTATTGGAATGTGTGAAGAAAAAACTTATAAGCAGTTAAGTGTGGAGGTTATCAGAGCTCTGGGTGTGTGCAGTATGAAGTGATTTGAAATTATTATGGCACTTACAAGCTTTTAGAAAGCTTCAGTCTTTCAATTTTAAATGATATTAAAAATTCAAGGTACTCTTGTAATTCCACAATTTTGTGTCCTACCGTTCCAATTTTCCTTTTCCTTTTGTGTGTGTTCCCCTCAAAATAAAGAATTTTGCCATACCAAAATCACGTAAAATTTTGGAATTAAAATATCTAGGGCAAAGGACTTACACAAAGACTGTACTCCTCTAGAAGTCCTGTCCTAAGCGCTTCACAGGAGATGCCTTGCACTGGAATATGCTTCAGGCAGATATTCTCACCCTCTCATTGGGGATGAATAACAGTGACATACCTTTCTCAATGATTTGGGAAAGGGACTGGGAGGTATCAAATATGTAGGTTGCCTGGAATATCTTCTATGACTTGAGAAAAGACAAACTTTGAAAATTGGATGTAAAAAAACTATTTCCTAGCTCCTGCGATATTTTACAAGATGTAAAACATTACAGTTGCTGTGTAAAATTTTCCATCCTGTTCCCATGGCCTCTGGCGTGTGTTCACATAACTCTACATTCACTGAGCTCCATTTTGGCCAGAGTGTGTTCAACCCACCCTAGTGAAGGAAGGCTCTAATCAGAGTCTGACATGCTTTGGAGCTGTAGGAAACTGGGCTCTATATCCTAGACCTAGTCTTGTAATTCACATCAGAATAACAAAGGTCAAACCCCTGACATACTACAGCAGCCAGTGTCCACTGATTCCAGTGATAAATGCTATATGAATGAAATGTAAACTGCAACTGGAGAACTTCATTATGGTGTATATACACTGCATATTGGCTTACAAGAATTCAGGTCAAGAGGTGTACCATGTTTGAAGTTTCTCTACAAATCCACTAAACTCTATCCCAAAAACTTTGTGTATTCCTTAAGCTGGCCACAGCCCAGAAAAAGCTTTGCAATTACTTCTTCTTGTTTTCTGCGATGTCTAAGACCCTAAAGTAGACATTTCTAAAAGATGGTAAATTGCCAAAATACATGTGAACCTTGTGTTACTCTGTTGCAAGCCCCAAGAGCTAAGCCATATAGAAAACTCAGAGAAAGCTGTAAAGTCACAAGGAATATGTCAGGGAATCAATTCTTTGAACATTTTAGAAACAAATAAGCTATATAAAGAATTTGCATGATTACAAATGCCAGACCATAAGAAAACAATGTCAACAAGCATGAGGGTTAGACTTGCAGCCTCTGGATCAGCAAAAGTGTTAATTCACTGAGATCAAAGGGTCAACTATGTCTAATAAAACAAAAATAATGGGTGATTAAACAGCTTGCAAAATACAGTTGTATGTCATGTTACGGCAAGTTTTGAAGGAGGAATTTTTGGACACATCAAGCACTTGCTTTTTGGAATGACTTTTTCTGTAAAACATAGGATGAGGAAGCTTCTTGTCTTAATTCAAAGTAACACATCAGAGCTGACTTGTGAAACAGCTTTAGTCAAGGCACTAAGTAATCACAATCCCAATATAATCGACTTCAGATCTCCCAGAAAACAGTTGTTGAAGGAGAAAAAAAAATCATTCGCAGACGCTGTATTTTAAATAAGGAGGCATTATGAAAAAAATGTTTGAAGAAAGCATAACATGTAAATTCCTAGATGCAGCATAGAGATTATTTTAAGCCACCATAACTTTCAAAGTAACTAGGAGAAACAGAGAGCAGGAAGGCCTGAAAAAGTAGACTGTTGTTTTCTTTCTAGTCTAGTTTCCTAAGGAAATGAGTGTTATGCCATCTGACTGCACGCATATAGGTCTGCCTGTGTGCAACTTCTGCCTCTCTGTCCCCTCCCCATTAGTATGAACGCATGGACCTGTTTCAACCAAATATAGCCAAAGGCTATAAACACCAAGATGGTTAAGTGTGAGTAGTAAGAGACAGGAAAAGGAGCCTGGGAATGGCTGCTGAGAGGGGAACAACTGCAGAAAACTCTTCTCTCGGTGCTGCTATACAACACAGGATCCACAGCCTGGGGAAAACAGATTTTGAGCTAGTTCTCGCAGAGCTACATGCCTGATGGAAACCATGCTCTGGCTTACTGTAGCAAGAAAAGTGATTTTCCTGGGCTGTTTTTTTTTTTATTTCTGTGTTAAGGCTCAGCCCTCCCCTTCAGAGTCGTGGTGCGGTGCAGCTAATTGCTCAGATATAGTGAAAGCTTAGGCAGCCAGCTACTGACCTGGAAAGCCATGGGAGCTCCGGGCACCACCAGTTCATCACAGTGGACATCTGGGCCTGGCTATGTCAGTGCCATTCAGGTGGTCTGGATCTGCACCTGTTCCCCACCCTTCTCAAGTAGGAAGTGACAGCTGCTCAGGCTATCCTGGCCCAGCAACTAAAGCAGTAGCTATGGAAAATATTTTGATTCCTATTTATCATCCAAAAGGGGAGGACAGCACTCTGCACTCACTCCTCAGAGCCACTGCCATGGGCTAGGGCAAGCAGGGGGCAGAGCAGGGACGGATGCCCACCTCTCCTGCCACCACATCCCTCCAAACCCCACAACAGCCCAGCCAGACCTGGGTTACAAAAATCCTGCTTTGCTGAGCTGCAGTGGAGGACCTCATTGCCGTTCACCAAGCCTGAGCCTTTCAGGGTTTGCCACCTCGCATCTCACCAAGCCCAGCATGCTGCTGCAGCCTATGGATGATAGGCTGCCATAAGGAAAGACCAGCAGTTTCCTAACATTGGATGACAGCAATTGCAGCTTATGCTTCCCCAGAGTTTTCGTTTGTTATTGGGTTGGGTTTCTTTTCCACTCATTATTGAGCCCATTATTGACACTACTTGCTGTAACTGAAGCTATACAACCAGAGTTTTGCACAGAGAGCAAGGCCCATGAAAGAGGGATAACCAATAACCAGAAAACCAGGAAAATGCTGGTCCCCCTTCCCTCGACGTTCCTATGTGGCATTGTAGCAGCAGGCAACTTGTTATTTTTACATCCCTGTGCAAGCAGCATGGTCTCAGCAACCATTTCAAGACTCAAGGCCTGTATGCTAAGTCATTAAAGCCAAACATATTTTAATCCATAATTGTGCAAGATTTATTTAATTTAGGATTTTTATTTATAGTTCGATTGGGATTGTAATGTATTTTCAGCTCCCCATACCAAGATTCGTCAATTTTTACTGCATCTTTTAATTGTGTTCTTCCAGTCCAAGTGCCAGCAGTTTTCCAAAGCAGGCTGCTTGCAAAATGTCTTTTGCTTCAGTGAGGTGGTGGAGAAAAAGAAATTATTTGCAGCTTTTACCTGAAATACTTGAGAAAATAGCTTGTTCTTTTACTGATGGCAAGGTAATTAGTACATGCTCCATGTATGGCATTTCTGAGGCTGGCCAGGCTGAGCCATGACTGCAGCAACTGTTGCATCCTCTTCTTTGAAAAGAACATTCCTTTTCTCAACCCGGCTCTGCTATAGCAACTTAGCCTTCCCTTGGCCCTGCCTCTGGCCTGGACGTCTCTCTCAGCTGCTCTTGTTCGCAGCTCTTCCCCTGTTCTCCTTTCCCTGAGCTTATCCTCGGCAGGAAGCTCAGCGGAGGGTGTGTGGCTTGGAGGGAAGCAGGAGCCTGATGCCTCAGCTCCCCTTGCAATACTCCTGCACCTGGTCTCCTTGACTGCCTGTGCCACACCAGCCCTCCTATGCTCAGGCCCTTGAGCTTCACCCTCCCTCCAGCTCTTAGAGCTTGGTGGGCTCCCCAGGAACATGGTGCTGCCCAGCCCTTACCATTCGAAACAGGCACACTGGAGGGAGGTCTTGCTCCTGGCCTTGTTCCTATCACTACAGGCAAAGGGGTGGCAGACCCCCAGCTTAAAAATTCTGGGAGCTTTGCTGGCTGGTGTGCTTGGTGCCAGCAGGACAGCAAGGTTGAAGTTTGGTCTAAAGTGATGAGGAAACGTCATCGTAATGGTGATTAAGCAAAAAATGCCATAAAAAAAAAAAATTAACTTTCGATGGTAACCACCGTGGGAGGAATGTGCTATTTAGCGTTAGCGTGCAGTCGGTGTGTGAGGGAGGGAGCTCTGAGGGACTGACCGCCTCGGCAGCTTTGCCGTGCATATCCAGTAGTTCAGAAAGTAATGGAGTGAACATCCTTTCCTCATAACTTTTAATAAGACAGCTCATCAGCTGCATTCACTGCATCCAGAGCAGGAAACTTGACGAGGTGCTTTGTACCAGGAAAGTACATCCAGTAGGCTCAGTGTCAGGTCCCAATAAAGGCAGCTGTGAAGTATTATACAGATTTACCTTCTGTGTAGTTAAGAGGGCAAGCTGGGAATTCCAAGGGACAGAAAAAACACCCCAACTGAATAGCTGTCAAAGTGATAATCCTTTTAAAAGAATATGTTTGCTGTGTGCTGCTTATTTATACAGAGCCTGTGTGCCTGGTGAAACTTTTCAGTCCTCGTGAATTCAAAGGGGTAAAGTTCCCGTTAACACAAATGAGGATGTTACACCAAGATCCTGGGGCTCTGAGAGTAGAATACTCCCTTGAATCACTATAAATGGCAGAATCTTAATAGAAATTGACTCTTTTTTTTACTTTAATAAACCATTTAAATTAATGTTATGCTATTAATATTCTGCAGCAGGATTCCCATAAAGAAAAAAACAAAACAACTTTGTGTTCAGAATCTAGATTGATTAAAGCACCCCTTGCTTTTCTTCATGCCGCAACAAAAAAGACAGTCACAACACACACAGATACTGGACTATTTTTCCCCACATAGTTTTTTTTTGTTGGGCCTCATTTTCAACAGCCAGTATTACTGGAAAGTTGGAGGTGAACTCTGCCACTGAGGAACAAGTTCAGCATTCATAGGCACTTGACACTGACTCCTGGGGACGAAGAACTTGTCTGTGCACACTGCTATAGGCCTCCATTTTGACTGAAGCCCACAGTTACTATTCTAATACTAAAAATCCAGAACAATTCGTCCCCCATGATAAAATCTGTAGGGAGCTTGTGCATCTCTGTATGTGCATAAGAGGGAGAAAACGTGATGAAATTTGGCAAGGTGACTTCTCACTGCCTGTGACTGCATTGAATGACCTGGTAATCCTGTGCCGAGAGTGAAGGTCTGCTAGTGCCCGGGAAGAGATCACCAGGTTCGTCACACTGCTGTGTGTAAGTACCAGAGACTGGTCTGCGAGCACTGAGTCTTTTCTGACAATGTCAGGAAAGCCTGAACCAAAATTTCCGTTCCTCTCCTCATGTCTAGTCTATGAAGGCCTCTGTGGGATTGGGCCCTTTAATTTCCTCTAATTTTGTTGTTAATTTGAATAAGCACTTAACCTGTTTCAAGATTTACTTATTTTTTAATGAGTATTTCCCAGCTATTTCATTCTAACAGAGTGGGATGGGAGTAGTTAACAAGTCCATTTTCCCATTCACAAACAAGCTGCTTGCCTCCAAGATGCAATTATTTTCTTTTACCTCTTTAGGAAATAACACTGCTGAAGCATCTCTGATGTAGGCGGTATGTTGCCTGCAAAAAAATGGCTGAGGCATGGGCCTATTAGCCTGTCCATGCTGCACTAACGATTTCACTAATGCTTTACCCTCACATGATTGAACAGGGTTTCCCTCAGATGACTGGACAAATGAGAACAGATGATCAGCAGAGTTCATAAAAGTGAAATATCTGATAGCTGCACCCCTGTTGCTCTTGTGTTGTGGGTGAATCTGCATGCAGAGGGGTGAGGGGAAAGAGAAAGGGAGATGATTGTAAAACAGCTCCATAATTACCACATAGATAAAGCTGTGCGTGAGTGAGAAACTTGTTTTAAGATGTGTACATTGCCATAGGCACGACTGCCAAAGTCTGCTTTCACTTAAGCTGATGGAAATCTGGAACAATCCGGTTTTCAGCCAAGTGACTTCAATTTGCACAAGTAGAAGTGAGGGCTGAATCTGTTGCTTCAGTAAAAAAAAGAGAGGGTGAGAAAACAGGATGCAGCCTAGTCAGACATGGGGCATGAATCCCTGTATTCAGGTCCCTAAACTACTCTGATTTCATAGGGCAGACGGCTTCCCTGCCACACTGCAGAGCGCCCTATAGCTGCTCTTTTCAGCTTAGAAAAATGTGGGCAGTACTTGCAGAGTCCGGTCCTTATTAGTCTTTTAACCTGAATGATTATTTCACTTACACCAGCTTACCCTGCACTGCTAACAAAACAAGAAGCAATAAATCTTCGTCAAGGCTTCTTGGTGTGAGGTGAATAAGCAGTGCTGATGCTGATTCCTTAAAAAAACTCATTTCTTGTAACGTGAGCCCTGCTGAAGATGGTCATGTCAACTGATTAGACTTTTTACTTGGCCATATTGATTCTGTTCTACACCGATGCGGCCCATAATGCTGGCTAATGTTATTGACGAGCTATCAGTCCTGCAGAGACGTGTGGGGCTTGCAGCTCCCTCTGAACCACAAAAACCTATCCATGGACAATGATGGAGAGGAAGAGGAAGATGCAAGCAAAGCACTCAGGCTGGCTTCATTCGGCCTGCAATATATTAACGAAAGACGTACACTCTGTGGGAAGAGACAGATGTGGCTCTCCAGAAGCCATTTATTTATAAAATAATTATGAATGCACAGCCAAGTCATGGATTTTCATTACAGTGTGCATGTCTAACACTCCTTCTTTGTTCATGTTTTGCTCTAAATGAAATATAAAGGGAGAGTGATAGCAGAAGAAGTCTGAGAGAGATTACTCTCTCTTTCCCTTTACTACCTTTTGTAAAGCCTCAAGGACAGGTGCTGTCTGGCTTTGTCAAAGGAATGCAAAGCTGTTTCTGGAAGGCACACTTCAGTCGCAACCGGAGAGGAGGCCTCTACAGAAGTACAGTAGAAGGCAGCATCCCAGCTCACTAAATGCTGGAACTTGTTTGAACAATACAAGACCATTGATACCAGCTGCTGTGTAGAGAGGAGTGAGTTTGATGTTGTGGACTGCTGTGCACATGGTCTAAACTACTTAAATTTCCTTTTCATTTCCTTTTTCTTTCCTTTTCTATTCTTTTTTTTACACTCTGCCTTCTTGAAGCCTAGGGTAGAGGCTTTGAAAGTTAGTCTGCCTTTTTCTGTCCCAAAATGAGAAAAGCAGAATAGAGCTATGACCTAGTCATTCAATGACTGCTGATTCTTGAAGAGGAAGAAGAGTGGGAAACTAATAAGGAAGTCAATTATTGTATCACATCATTCAATTTCTGGAATAATAGCTCCATTGTAAGCTGTGCTATAGTAATAACAAGATAGGTAAACATTAAGAACTTACAGCCAACAGTTTGCTTTGTGTGCCTTTCTAGAATAAAGCCATAGGGTCAGACCATAGAAAACACATAACAAGAAGATTTTCTGCTGGAAATTTTAGTATAAATTCAAGTCTAGTCCTGCCTTTTTACAGTCTTCCATCTGCTTTTCAAGGCATCTATACTGTACAGGTTGTTTAAAAAGACCCATTTCCTTCTTTAGGCTGACTCGATTTTCAAGTACAAATATTAATAGGGTTACAATCATATCTGTGGAAAAGCATGCCACTTAGTGCGCTTCTGTAAGTTTATAAAAGAAAATGTCAAATACTCTAATAGCCCTTCCAGTGTCTGTCAATAATTAGCACCACTGATTCTAGGACAGGAAGCTGTATGCTTGCAAGATAGGAAAAGTGCTATACAAGAGTTAGATATTAACATTATTACTGGCAACCTACTGAGCAAGTGACAGAAGAGTTCGGGCACAGCATGCTGACCTGCTGGATATGTCATACACGTGCCAAAGGTAATGCATGTAACAGGAAATTAACAATAGGAACAGACAAAAAGCAAAGGAGCTGAAGTAACTTGGTCCTTTTTTAAAAACAACAGCTCTACAGTAAGTCTTTCGGGAAAGGACAAAACCACACTGGGTGTGAAGTTACATTCGAAACATGATAGTCCATTCCCAGTGAAAGGTTTGCAAAACCACACCTGCTTACCACTGGAACAAGAGACGAGGCTGGGAAGGTGGGTGAATTCACAGGGCTGAGTAATGTGATAAAAGACTGGCAGAATTTTTTTCGCAAAGTCAAAAAAATGGATGAATTTTGCAGAGCGCAGCTGCAGTGATCTATATATATTATTACAAACAAGATAATAGTGTTCATAAGCAGAGACGAAAGTGAACAGGAGCTGGCAAAATAAATGTTAGCTGAAACTGAATCCCACTAACCTCCTGTGGAACATTTGTGATATTAACCCCCTGCACACCCGCAGCAGAGCATTCACAGAGGGAGGCTGAGCACAAAGCTGGGTGATGTTTAATTTTAATTTAACACAGCTTATCCAGGAGAGACCATAAAGCTCTGTGGCATAACTGAAAGGCTACTGAAGAGAATATGAGTGCATGTGTGTGGGTGCACGCATGCGCAATTGCAGCCAGAACAAGATATCAAAGGAAAGTGAACTGGTTTAGGCTTATGATAAAACAAATGGGCCACATTATATTCACGTAAATCCAGAGAAAACTTGTTTCATAGCACTGGGTTGGTTCTGTCCTTAGAGATCAGAATTCAGATCTTTCTCATCCTCTTACACGGCCTGTTCTTTTTATGTATTACCATGGCCTTCCCTTTGAACATTACAGTTCCCAAGACATTAAAAATTGTTTTTAAACCTTTTTTTTTAAAAAAAAAAATCCCTCACTCAAATGCTACTGTATTTAGCATTTTATATTGTTTCCATTTGACTCTTCTATGGCTGTAGTCACATATACATTGACAGAAGGAATTGGCCTCAGAAAAATCAAATCTGTAGAATCCAGAAAGATAATTTTGGAAGCAGTGTGCTGCACTCTTCTAGAAGACTAACAGTAGCCTGGATCAGCCCATTCTGTAATCATCGTGGATTTACAGCTAACATGAGCTGAAGCCAACGGAAATGCACGAACACCAGAATTTCACTGTATAACTGTCAAACATTCTGACTGAAGCATGTTCCCTATTAATTTAACAGATCCTAGGCATCACTGAAGCCTAATTTCTTGTGAATCTCTGAGGTAATTAAATTATTCTCTTTTTACCCTCCAGAGTATTTCCTTTGGAAGCTCAAGGGATTAAAAGGTAGCCTATTCTTATGCAAATGTAAGTAAATCCAGCACACAGATTCTTTAATTTCTTCAGCTGCCCTTTACAGTTCCCCTTTGTGACAAACTGGTGATTTTTGACTTGAGAGAGCTTAAAAGTAAGGAGTAAGTAGACACCATTCACTGAGAAGATGGTCTTACGTGCAGAGTTTGAATGAGCTTCCTTTCTTTAAGCATGTTTCTCTTGTCCTTTGAGAAAGCAGGAAAAAAATACAGGCTATTTCACAATTGACTATCAGCCCCATATGTACAGTGTGCAGCACAGAATTCCATCAGCTGTAGGTGGGAAAACCCAACTTACTAATTTGGTTTGGCAGATCCTAGCAAGGTAGGTGTAAACATGGGTTCCCATCTGAGTAACTACACTGAAGTCTGTGGTATTCCTCACTTTCTGCTCTGTCACCCCCAGACTTCAGAAGAAGAGGACAGCATTTCTAGCTCTGAAGAAGCTGGCTGGTATTTGCTCGAGTGAGAACTATATGTATATACTAAATATTCTGTTCCTGTGAGTTTTGTTCTGTTGCTGGAAGTTTCCTATTTTCTTTTACCTCTGGGCTTAGTGCATCCCAACCTTCGCTCCATTGTCACCACGGTAGTCATACTCCACGTGAATTGACTGCCTGCCTGTAAAATTAATAATCTGTCAAGCATTTTTTTTCATTCTTGCTCTAACTTTTCTTATAGGTACCCTTGGGATTGAAGAGACCTCCATCCTTCCTCTCTTGTTCCATGATTTGGGGAAATTGCTGCTCACCAGCATTACCCCAAGTAATATGTTTGACAGTGGAAGAAAAGGAACTGTCCTTAAGAGGAGTGCATTCCCTGGACTGCTGTCTCAGAGGTTTCTCATTATCTGAGCAAAGCTCACGTGATGGAAATGTGTCTATAAACACAGATCACTGTCGTTAGTTGTCCACTTCTGGCTGAGCTCATCTTAGCCCCATATGTACCCAGTGAATAATCCTCAGGGTAGTGTATTTCAGCTAAGGAAACCCTCAGAACTCTTATGCCATCATGTTGTGTAGTATCACATGGGCTATTTTTGTAACTTTCACCTTCAGTGCTGTAGCAATGAGTCTGAAACAGCAGAGTCCTGTGCTGATGTGGAGTAACATCTTTTTCCGATGCTACTCACAAGAGCATCTTTAGTGGACTTTTTGTTGGGGACAGGGTGGGGAACAGGACAGAAGAAGCCACAGGCTGAAAACAATAATAAAGTGTTCTCGCTGTATTGTATTGATGCAGAGGGTTCAATTTCTAGTATGTGGCAATAGAGGAAGAACTCCTGGGCACTCCCTTCAGAACCTAAATCAAGGGTATTTTAATTTGCAGTCCCTGCTTCCTTTTCCACAATGAGACACAGGACAATAAGAGGGAACATATTTCTCTTGCAAGTTAACTCAACATGCAATATGCAGAAGATTACTCAGGCTCACTCTAGTGCTAGCAATCCACAGTTTATTGATCTCACCCTATCACTGCTTACATTTTTTATTCTTTAATTTTCTTTCCTTATTTGCTCATTAGTTCGAAAGATGGAGGGAAGGGGGAGGGAGTGTTAGAAGATGTCATCATTTTTAGGTTGTATGGGGAGAGGAAAATGAAACAGAGGCGTTGTCAAATAGCAATCCCTGAGTAGGCACTAACCGTCCAAACTTGTTCTAGATGATTTGCCCCAGTCCACACAGCAGACCAGGAATTGGCCAGCCTTGCAACCCTCTGCTGAGGTTACTTTTCTAGCCAATGGTTTCTTGTCTTGCCTACGTGTCTCTTGCTGTGGAGGTATCATTCGTGCACCTTAGACAGGCATAGCCAAGTTACTAAAGAGGTACTTGAGAGACAGTCCCTGTTGAGTAACAAAGAAATGGGTCCTTCTTCTTCCCTGTCAGCAGGAGAATTGCTAGTGCATCTCTTTTCAACTTACTATATCTGTAAACAGCACACAGCAAGAGCTCCTGAGGAATTCATAGATGTGTACTTGTTCAGAGATTGGTGGTTAACAATAAAAAGTAGATATTTGTTTGCTCGTGCTATTAAAAGGAACTAACAAGGATAGTGATGGTGACAATTAGAAAACCCTTACCCAGGGCAGGGGGTTGAAGCAGTGTCTTTTTCAGAGATCTGTTTAATTCCTTTTTTTCACCCCTTTTCAAACCTCCTCACCTGCTCAATATTGTTACCACATGTTTTTTAGGTCTGCAGAGCTTGGCTGAGTGTAGTGCTGGGAAATTTGTTCAGAATGAACAACCGATTTCCAACATAATAAGTAAATGAACACAAATTTAACTTCATGGCATTCAATACTAACTACTTTCTAATGCTGAAATAATGGCCTGCAGCCATCTCTGTAGTGTGCAGAGAATGGTTAGTCAGCAGCTAAGCACAACTTTCTTTAACCACTATGCTATCAAAGGGAAAGTGGGCAAAGATTGGGAATTTTAATGAACAAATGGCATTCCAACAGTTTGCAGTTCAAAGATAAGTAAATAATGAATAGCTTGAATGCAAATTACCCCTAATTAACTCTGCTAAGTCTGTTTTTAATAAGGATAGATATGAAAGAATCACTAAGACTATAATATAATACACATACCACAAACACTAAAGCAGTGATTTTTTCAGAGGGTGGTAAGTGGAAGGAATGAGAGTTTTTCGGTGCCTTGGATAGCAGTGCCGAAGTGGTTTGAGAAACAAAGCATCAGTGCCTGCTGAATTCAGGAAGCAGAGGTGTCCATGACAGCAGCATATGCAACACCATACTTACACACACGCCACCCCCCCAAAAAAATAAAAAGAGAGAGGGTGCTGCACTCAGGAAGTAAGGCTGCACTTCACTCAGAAAACATTGTGCCAAGTCCGCAGTCCTCAGGATTTAGGACAGCAGAGCCCACATGAGAGGCAGAATTAGGAGAAAGCTCAGTAGATCCCAGCACAAGCTAAAGGCCTGCCTTTTGTATCTCCATCAACTTCAGTGAAGGTTGGGTGTGCAAGGAATGCAAGATAAGGCCCTGAAGGCACGACTCAGTACAAACAAAATAATTTGAGGAAGAACACCCACAGAGTGGGGAGTAGTCCAGCACCTGGCATGCCTCACAGAAAGGTGGGTTTTCAGAAGTTTTCTGAAGCAGGGGAAGGGTGTATATCCAAACATATTAACAGGACAGCATGAAAGAGAATAGCTCAAATCTGAGTAGATTATATCTATGCTAAAAATCAAATTAATGTTGTAGCTCTACGGGCTCTATTTGCTGAGAAATGGGCAGTAAGCCCCTACATTTTTAGGAAACTGGTGCACACACAGGGCTTCAGCTATTTTTGCTGATTTTAGTGAAAGTATGAATATACCAGCATAGCAAAATAGTCCAGAATAGAAGTACTTTTGAGCAGGGAGTCGGGCGTTTGTCTGCAGTCTGCAGCCCCAGGAGCACAGATGGTTCTGAGTGTTACACAAGTTTGATCTCCACAGTTCTTTATTCAGGAATTACCACTTGAACTCTGAGCATAAGGCAAGTATGTTCGTAGAGAATTGTGATTATGTACAGCTCTGCATGAGTGCTAGCTATGAATCTGATGATTACTATTGTATTTATGGTGTGCACTAATGACAAATATAATCCATTAAAATGTATGTTTCATAATGAAATTGCAAATCAAAAACAAATACACAACATGGTTGTATAAATCTTGCAGGAAAAATCTGTTTATGAAATTTAGTGACCTTTGGGTGCTTGGTTTCAATACCTTACTGTTGCAATAATAAAAATAAAAATAATAAAAATAAAAAAAAAAATAATAGGAACCTCATTACTCTTTCTTGGTTTAAAAGAGAGAAAAATTTTTCTCATCTCATCTAGCTGGTAATATCTGTGTATTCCATAATCCGGAAGCCCCAGGTTGAATTACAACACCGAATTCTGGGTTCAGGCCTGCCTGGTGAACATGGCCCATGCTGTTCTTACATACTTGAAATCTTTTCAAACCCACGTCTGCAAAGAGATGCAAACACATAATTCCCTTCATTCTGATTGCTGCAGAATCTCCCTGCATTTTGACAACATTGTTCTCCAGATGAATATCACGTTGCAGATGAACCTCTTGGTTTTCTATGTTCTGTTCATTGGATTGTAAATATTGATATTATTTCTTCCTTTTCTTTAATGAGACAGATTTTTCTTTTCTTGTATTTTTCTGCTGGATGACCAAGGTCCACAGTCCATAATGATTTGTTTTGTTCTCCCGAATGAAAACAAGACCCTCAAACAAAAAACAAACGAGCCAGGTTTGACGGCTATGTGGAAATATTCTCAGATCTGAGTTGCCATGCCAAAAGCCTGGACTCCACATTTTCTTTCTTGTCTGTTACTCAGGGCAAAATGAGTCAATAAAAGCTCTTGGAACTGGGAAAGATAATACTTCATGTTTGCTCTACAATGACCCCTCCAGGTGATCAAGAAGGGTCCCACACTTAGTTATGCTCAGCCAGCACAGAACTTTTTCATGTACTGGAGAGCACATCCAAAGCAACCTTAAAATTTGAGCACAAACATATTGGAGGATCCTTTCCCACCCTCAGAGACAAAAGTCAAAATAAAGGCCCCAGAGAGTCCAGAAGAGCAGTAAAAAAAAAAAAAAAAAAAATCCAAAGTAACAGCAATGGCTTTGAAAAAAAACTTCAGAGAGATTTCTTTTGCTCAGAGAGAGGACCACATCTGGCTTAGGGTGAAAAGAGAAGTGGTGTCATCTGGGCAAAAATAAAACCATTCTCCTCAAATGTGTCCTTAAAAAAAAAGAGGGAGGATAAATAAAAAAAAAAAATCATGCAGGAAGGGAAAGCAAGTTCAGGGAAAAACAAAATCTTATAATGTTTTAGGAGGGCTTATTAGAGTGAAAATTAAGTGTCATGCAGAGCTTTGCTTCAGTCCTGATGTCTTTTATTCAAAGAGCCATCACCCTGTAAACCCACTTTAACAACTCCCTTCAGATGAAATATAAAAATTAAAGACATTTACAACACAGCTTAGTAGCAGATGTAGTCTTACTGTGGGGGTTTAGATCAAATGGTGATGTAACCCCACCAAAAGGGGTTATAGCTCTTATGAAAACCTCTCACCAGAAAAAAACCTTGGATATCTGACAAAATGTGGGGTTCTATTTTTGCTTTGAATCCCATTTCCCACTGTCAGATGGGCTTGACTTTTTATTTACCTCTTGAAGATAGAAAAAAAATGCAATTTTGTTCCTGGATAGTTTCCCTGTTTCATAATCTTTCTCCAGCTCTGTGTTAGGGTGTAGCATAAGCAGCAGGGCCTCTGCTGGGTGGAGGATATGAAGTGGAGGTAGGTGGGAGTTTATGGGGTGCTTGCAGTAAGAAAAACCTCAGCAGCATTGCCTAAAGTGGTCAGAACAATTTAGTGGATCAAAACAGTCCCGGTGTATTTTTCTTGTTTTCCTCACAGGGAAGTCTTTTTCAGTAAATCCTGTAGAAAAAGCAACCCAAATTAAAGGGCAGAAAGCATTACCATTCTGGAATAATCTGTGTTAAGACAGATAATATGGAGTGCTGGCTCTCTGACCTGATTCTTTGTTCTAATTGCCCATGACACTGTCATTTTCAGAATAGTGTGCTCAGTGTTGTCTATATATAGCATCTGGTACCCAAAGTTTGCTCACGTCAAGGTCTACTTTGTTGCCTCCAACTCCTGGTTGAGCTAAGGCATAACTGCTAGATACAGATGATTTTTCGTGGAAAGATGGCAACCGATACAGGACAGAGAGGAGCTTAGAAAACAGGACAATTGCCCTTTTCTAATTGACGAGTTGTGTGGACAGTCATGCAGTAACAACTGGATTTCTGGCTATGATATTCCTAAGGCCATGGTTGAAGTCCTGGCCAACAGGTATCTGCCTATGCTGCAGAACACACTGGGACACTTTCTGTTAGGTGGAATTGTTTTGATAGTACATGTGCGACAGGAGTAAAAGGATGGGGAGTGGACTTGCTGTTGGGGAGACAGGGGTTATTTAAATATCTCACAGATATGTACAAAAGCCTAGTGTTGGTCTAGATTTATTCACTTCACAGGAACCATGCAAAATGTAAAACACATGAAAAAATTAATTTCTCAAAATTTATAATCAGGAGTAGCTCCCCAAAAAGTAAGAAAAGAAGAATGCATAAAACACTACCAGGGAGACGAGTGGGGAAAAACTGGTTCTGGTATGATTTCTGCCTTTGTGCACGGTAAAATAACATTTCTTTTTCATGATTAATTAACACCTACGTAGAATAGGTCCATCAATTATAGTATATTTTGCTGTTTTATTTCTCCTACTGTCCATTTCCATTTTGCTCTGGAAAGCACACATGTGGACACCCACATCAGAATTTTATTTTTGTGTGTGTGTGTGTTTGCTTGTTAAGAGGTGCAAGTTATGGAAATAAGCAAGACATCTAGCTTCTTTGGTTGCTACTTGTCCCAGGACAGAGCTAGGACCCAGTGACATGTCACAGCACAGAAGCTCAGCTGCAAGAATAAGCCAAGAGGCTCACTCTTACACCTTGACCAAATTGTGCTTTCAGCAGCTGGGAGGCGGAGGAAAGAAAGGTGCCTCTGCCATATTTGTAGTTCTCACACCCCAGCAGCTGGTTAGGAGCCAGCTCATCCCACAACACAATTAAGGGCAACCTCGGGGCTGCTTTAACAAACAGTAGCCCCCAAGGATTATGCCACAGTGCACACCTCTTTCCTCCTTGCCTCCTAAGCATATCCCTGAGATGTCCCCTATGCCAAGAGCTGGGAAAATTCTCCAGGGAAATTCTCAGCTGGCTTGTTGAGCTAGTTTTATGGTCCCTTTGCTATCCTGAGACCCAGACCATAGTTGATAATTTTCCTATTGAAAATATGCTAATTTGCTATTCAAATTTCTCAGCAAGTTTAAAGATGACAGTTTGTACAGAAGTGTTACAAGCACAACAGGAAAATGTGTTTAGTTGGGTATGACTATAATCTGTGTAATGGGGACAATGGCTATTTGTACGCCAGAGATACATATGATTTGGCCTGTTGCTGTGCAGTTGTTGTACCTGATAGGGATATGTCTTAAATCATTTAACAGGCTAACAATTCCATTTAAGCATTGATATGCTTACTCCCACTCCCCAGGAAAGTAAGGATAGCTGCAAGGAAAGACACCTGTGACAAAATTCTACAGTTCTTGTGGATGAAGCCATCCATCCTAGTCTCCCCTTACCTGAGAGATGTCTCATAGTGTTCTGACTTACATCTGCTCAAAGTCCTGGTTACTATGACCAGACTGTCTGTGTCCCAAGAAATTCTCATTCTCTCACTCAAATAGTGAAAGTACAGTATTCCCAAGAAGCCCCAGTAATGATAATTCTCAGAGCAGGTGTGGAGGTTGATGTTGTCAAGTGTGGGACCTGAGCAAGTCAAAAGGCATTCTAGGAAAATAATACTTTTCTTACTCTTTAATTTAGTGTCATGCTCTAACGTACTGTTTCAGGATGACTTAGACTCCATCCCTCCACCTGTTCCAGTCCAGCGTCTAACAAAAGCCAGTCCCAACAGCACTAAGAAAACAATGAGCCTTAGCCAAACCCAGAGAAGAAGGAGCTTAGATAAACACTTGCCCAAAAATAATACTGTCCATAAAGCATCTTGTTGTGTCAAAGATGTTGAAATTTCCCGCTTGTCTTAGAGAAAAGAGCACGAGAGGGAGAATTTCCATGAGGTAAAAGGTGCTTTGTTCCCAAACCAGAATGAACCACATAAGAGAGGAAAGGATTACCTGCTGATCCTCATCAATCTCATTGAATACCTCACGAAGCTGCTCTCACTTCATGGCAGAATAATAGATTCTGAAGACCCAAATAATGGTGAGAGAGCAGAATTTAATTCCAAGTTTTACCTCTGGCTCCTATTATAACCACCATGCAATTTGTCCTCAGTTTCCCCACATATATAAACAGAGATGATCATTATCTCCACACTCCACAGGGTGGTCCTCTAATGTCTGTGAATGTTGTAGTCTTTGGTGAAAGACCCAGGAACACCCAAGATAAGGGTACTCAGTCTGTTCCAGGTTTCAAAAAAGAGAAGCTCTAAGGGCAACATCCGCACGTTCTTGTGAGGGCTCTGCACTGTGCTTCCACTACATGGTGGCAAAGGGCATAGGTGGAATGAGCTCACAGTGATTTAAATGCTTTGCTTTATCTCTCAGCTTGCTCACAGGGGCAGCCCGGCTGCTTTCTGTGGGTTTATTAAGTGGCGAATGTGCCCAAAAATCTAGGAGGAATGAAGAAGGGGGTTTTATGTGTTTGTGTATTACACCATGGCAAGCACAGCATTCATCTTCCCTATTCCAAACTTCACTGGATCTAAGATTAAGAACCAGTGATAAGTGCTGTGTTTTCATTCTTCTTGTATTTAGACAAATGTGCTTTGTCGATGAAGCATCCCTCCCTCACCCCATCTGTTTCAATAAGCTGTGCTGTGCATGGATCTCTAGGGGCCATCACAGGAGTGTGCTTTACTCAGTACCACAAGAAGCAGCAGCTGCAGTTCCTCTGTGCAACATGGCAGGGTTTGTAATTGTAAAAATGGCAATGTTCAGCTAATGACAGTGCCGATGGCACTTCTGTGCTGAGAGGAGAGAATGCATCGTCTACAGTTTCCAAACCCCGTAACATGCAAAGGCTCTTGTAGACCTTGGAGGCACAGATCAAGCCTGAGACAAATTCATCTGCTTATCTGCCCGATGATGGGATCAGCTTTTCAGCCTCTGGGAGAAGTTTTTAAAAAGTAGCCAAAACAATTAGCTGTATATCTAGTCACTCCTGGCCCTAAGGCATGTGCCTTTTCCCCCCTTTCTTCCCCAGTTCTCAACAGTAACCAAAAAAAAGC